>QFCE01002882.1_pt1:180000-314418 | contig 314418 bp, 282 predicted proteins | sample 5346091 | NCBI WGS metagenome assembly QFCE01 (sample SAMN09062252, study PRJNA434731) | Human gut metagenome, whole genome shotgun sequencing project. | isolation source: stool timepoint A chromium assembly | host: Homo sapiens | collected 2015 | reverse complement strand
CTGGCGACGGCCCGGGAAGATAACTCAACGCCTACATTTAAGCAGCAACGAAAGTTGCTGCTTTTTCTATACTACTGAGAGGAAAAGCGCCGATGTATCAGTATATTTTATTTGATTTGGATGGCACACTTACCGATTCACGCGAGGGCATTACTAAATCGGTGCAGTATGCGCTGGATAAAATGGGCATCCACGAGCCGGAGCTGAAACCGCTGGAACGCTTTATCGGTCCTCCGCTGTACGATGAGTTCCGCCGCAGCTATGGATTTGACGACGCGCAGGCCAAGCAGGCCATTGCGTTCTACCGCGAGCGGTTCGGTGTGGTAGGCTGGAAGGAGAACATGCTCTACAACGGGATTCCGGAGCTGCTGAAGGCATTGACGGACGCCGGAAAGACCCTGTCTACTGCATCGTCCAAACCAGCGTTTTTCATTGATAAAATCGTCAAATATTTTAATATTGACCAGTATTTTACCGTGGTTTCCGGCGCAACGCTGGATGGCACGATCGGCACGAAGGCACAGGTTACGCAGCAGGCGCTCGACCGTCTGCGGGTGCAGGATCTGTCACAGGCTGTGCTGGTCGGTGACCGTCTGCATGACGTGGAAGGCGCGAAGCAATGCGGCATTGACTGCATCGGCGTGACGTTCGGCTTTGGCGACCGAGAGGAGCTGGAGGACGCAGGCGCGAAGTATGTGGTCGACCGTGTGGAAGAGCTGCTGCCGCTGCTGCTCTGAATTTCCATAAAAAGCTGTCTTTTGAGACAGCTTTTTTGTGTTTTCGGGCAGAGAAAACCGCGCAAAAATCTGCAAATTATGCAGGTTTTCTCTCCTATTATGGGGCACATTGTGCTATAATATAAACTGAATAAAAGTGCATTGAAAGGAGTTCTCTCCGTGGCAGATATTACCGTACAAAACCTGACCAAATATTATGGTGACCGCCTGATCCTCAAGGACATCTCGTTCGACATTCAGCCGGGCGAAAAGGTTGCTATTTTAGGCGCAAACGGCGCCGGAAAGACCACTTTGCTCAATATTTTGACCGGCCGGCTGTCGTATGACGGCGGACACGTTGCGTTCGGACAGGGACGAACCGCCGGTGTCATTGACCAGATGCCGGATTTTCCGCCGGAATCGACCGTGGAGGACATTCTCCGTCTGGCGTTCAAGGAGTCCGACGAAGTTGCGGCAGCAATGGATGCGCTGACCGACGAAATGACGCGCAAGCCGGATGACGCATCGCTGCTCAAGCGCTATGCGCAGCTGGAAACGCGGCTGGAAATCCTCGGCGGCTACAACCGTGATTACGAGATCAACCGCGTATGCAACGGTCTTGAAATCGCGCAGGAAATGCGTTCGCAGAAGTTTGACCTGCTCTCCGGCGGCGAAAAAACGCGCATCAATCTCGCCCGCATCATTCTTGAGCAGACCGACGTGCTGCTGCTCGATGAGCCGACCAACCACCTCGATATGGACGCTGTGGACTGGCTGGGCAATTACCTCGAGAATTACCGCGGCACCGTGCTCATTATCTCGCATGACCGCTGGTTTATCGATCAGTGCTGCGACCGCGTGATTGAAATCCACGATTGCACCTGCGATTTCTACAACGGCAACTACTCGTATTATGCAGTTGAGCGTGAGCGCCGCCGTGAGGAGCAGCTCAAGCACCACGAGCATGAGCTGGCCGAGAAAAAGCGTCTGGAGGCGACTGCGCGCTCCATGCACGAGCACGGCACCGAGCATCTGGCGAAGCGTGCCGCTTCCATCGAGAAGCGCATTGCGCGCATGAAAGTCACTGACCGGCCCAAGACCGACAAGAAAATGACGGTCACGTTTGGCGACCCGAACTACGAAACCGAAGAAGTGCTCAAGGTCCGCGATATTACGAAAAGTTATGACGGACGAGAAATATTACACAATGTATCGTTCAACATCCGTAACCGCGAGCGCGTTGCGCTGCTTGGCGCAAACGGCGCCGGAAAGACCACTATGCTGAAAATCCTGCTCGGCGAGGAAGTGCCGGATGGCGGCGTCATCCGCAAGGGCGTTGGACTCAAGCCGGCGTACCTGCCGCAGCAGGTGTATTTTGCCAATCCGCACCGCAACCTCATCGACACGCTTATCTACGACAAGAACGTATCCATGCAGGTGGCGCGAAACCGGCTCGGTTCGTTCCAGTTTATCGGTGAAACCCAGCTGAAAACCGTAGATATGCTGTCCGGCGGTGAGAAAAGCCGTTTGCGCCTGTGTGAGCTGATGTACGATCCGCTCAATCTGCTCATCCTCGACGAGCCGACCAACCACCTTGACCTTGCATCCCGCGAGTGGATTGAGGAGGCGGTTGAGGCATTCGACGGCACGCTGCTGTTTGTTTCGCATGACCGTTACTTCGTCGAGCGCTTTGCAACCCGCGTGCTGTATCTCGAAAACGGTCACCTGACCGATTTTATCGGCTCGTACAGCGCGTTCCTTGACTGGCGAGCCAAGGGCGGCGGCGCACTGCCGGAAGCGGCTCCTGCACCGGCGCCCAAGAAGAAAAAGGCCGCCGTTCCGACGCTGGACGATGTGCCCAAGCCGCCTGAGAAGCCAAAGCGCACCGGCGGCACCAAGAATCTGCAGAAGCTGCTGAACACGCTCGAGCGCGAGATCTCGCAGCTGGAAACCCAGTCGTCCGACCTCGAACAGCAGATGGTGGACGCGGCATCGGATTCCGGCAAGCTGCTCGAGCTGATGACCGAAAAAGAAGCCTGTGACGAAAAACTCGCCGCAAAAATGGATGAATGGGAAGCCGTCGCGGCCGAGCTGGAGGAACTGCAATGAAAGAAAAAAGGGTATGGATAGGGCTTGCGGTGCTGTTTGCTGTCATTGGCGTGCCGCAGCTGTTCTGGAAGCCGTCGCGGTTCGGCGGCGTGTTCCTGCTCGTTCTTGCCATCGGCTGCGCGGGGGAGTGGCTGATGCTGTGCGGGCGCGAGAAATACAAGGCGTGCCGCGTGCTGTCGCGCGTGGGACGGGCGCTGTTCGCGCTGTTCGTGCTGTCGTTCGCGGCGGTGCAGATGTTCGTGATCGGCGTTCACTTTGAAGAAAACGACTATTCCGCCGCGCCCGAAGCAGACTATTATCTGACGCTCGGCGCGCTGGTCAACCCGAACGGACAGCCGTCGGCGGCGCTTGCCGCGCGGTGCGACACCGCGCTCGGCGTGCTGAACACCTACCCGGAGAGCCGCGCCATCCTGTGCGGCGGGCAGGGCGGCGACGAGCCGCGCACCGAGGCCGAGGCCATGTACGAATACATGGTCTCGCGCGGGGCCGACCCGGAACGCCTGCTGCTGGAGGACGAATCCAGCACTACGATTGCAAATATTGATAACGCGAAAAAGATCCTGCCCGAAGGCGCGAGTGTCGCCGTCATCACGAACGACTATCACCTTGCCCGCGCGCGCCGTCTGCTGGCGCATGCCGGTCTGGGGGACGCGGGCGTCCCCGCGAAAACGCCGTATCCGGGGCAGTGGATGGCGGTAAGGTGCCGCGAATACTGCTCCATCATGGGATTGATGTTCACCGGACGCTGGTAAACGCAATTTTAATGAATTTTCCGTGCTTCACACGATTTGGAGATAGAGTATGTTTGAAAAACTGAAAGTCTTAGCGGCGCGGCTGGATGAGCTGGAAATACGGCTTTCCGCGCCGGATTTATACGACGATCCTGACCGGGCGGCTAAGCTGCTGCGTGAGCGCAACGAACTTGAGCCGATCGTCACCGCGTTCCGCGAATGCGAGCAGGCACAGCGCACGCTCGCGGACGCGACCGAAATGCTGTCCGACCCGGACATGAAGGAGCTGGCGCAGGAGGAGCTGCAGCAGGCCAAGAGCGACATTGCCCGTCTGGAGGGAGAGCTGAAGATCCTGCTGCTGCCCAAGGACCCGAACGACGAGAAGAACATCTACGTTGAGATTCGCGGCGGCGCGGGCGGCGAGGAAAGCGCGCTGTTTGCCGCTGACCTCTACCGCATGTACACGATGTACGCCGACAAGCGCGGCTGGCAGACCGAGGTCATGAACAAATCCGAGACCGAGCTGGGCGGCTACAAGGAGATCGTGTTCCGCGTGGCAGGCGACAAGGTGTACTCGCGGCTCAAGTTCGAGAGCGGTGTACACCGCGTGCAGCGTGTGCCCGAGACCGAAAGTCAGGGCCGCGTGCACACCTCGACAACCACCGTGGCTGTCCTTCCCGAAGCGGAGGAACTCGACTTCTATATCGACCCGAAGGATTTACGCATCGACACGTTCCGCGCCTCCGGCGCGGGCGGCCAGCACATTAACAAAACCTCGTCCGCCATCCGCGTGACGCATATCCCGACCAACACGGTTGTCGAGTGTCAGGACGAGCGCAGCCAGCACAAGAACAAGGAGAAAGCGCTGTCCGTGCTGCGTTCTCGGCTGTACGAGGCCGAGGTGGAAAAGCAGCGTGCCGCCATCGCCGCCGACCGCAAAAATCAGGTCGGCACCGGCGACCGCTCGGAGCGCATCCGCACCTACAATTTCCCGGAGAATCGCGTGTCCGATCACCGCATCAAGCTGACCATCTACAAGCTGGACCAGTTCCTGAACGGCGATATGGACGAGATCTTAGATGCGCTTATTGCGGCGGACACGGCGGAAAAGCTCAAACAGCAGAGCGAAATGTAACCTTAGAACTGGATTTCGTCATCCTCATCGTCCCAGTCGTCCCACTTGTCCTCGGTCTGGCTCTCCAACTCAGCATTCAGATCGGACATATCGCCGAATTCTACGCGGCAGATGATCTTGGTGCAGGTGGTGAACAGCACACGGACGTAAAACCGCTTGGGCACGCGCTCGTAAATGCGCGACGCGCTCTCCGTGCCGCCGGCCTTGGTCTGCGGGCTGTTGGCGATGTAGCCGACCTTGCCGATGTACGGCAGAAACGCGCGGATGGCATCGCTGTCGTACGGATTGCCCGGCTCCTTGGCACAGCGGATGAGATTGCCGATCTTGAACGGTTCGAGGCCGTAATAGTGCTTAAAGCCTGTTATCGTGACGAAAATGTTCTTGTTTTTTGCCATGCGAAGCACTCCTTTCTTTTATGATTGGAGTATAGCATGGTGAATGTCCGATAAACCTCTCTTTGGTGGGAAACAAGGGTCGCAGACCCTTATAATAAAAGGAGGATTTTCATGTTAAGAAGTGGTGTAATTTTACTTGTTCTGGGTATCGCCGTATTTCTTGCGGCGAGCGTGCAGCTGTTTCAGGGCAGGACGAAGAAAGTCCACTGGTGCATATCGTGCGTGCTGGCGATGCTGCTTGTGGGAAACGGCATCTGGAACGCAAACCGTTATTTTGACCTCGGTATCGGCGTGCCAAAGACGTTTTCTGCGGAAAACTGGGCGAAAACCGCACCGAGCCAGCGGCATTTCATGGTCAGCGACCTGCAAAACAGCACCGAACTTGTCGGCATGAGCGCGGACGAGGTGCGTGAGCTGCTCGGCACGCCGGACTATGCGGACACCGATACCTGCCTTGCGTACCTCATTGCACAGCCGTTTGATGAGGTAACGCTCGACCTGACACTGGAAAACGGCATCATCACCAAAGTGGAAGAAAAAGACCATTGATACCATAAATGGAAGTGTAAACTGATGAAAACAACTCTTTTGACACCGGAAACCGACGAAAACGCGGTAAAAACCGCCGCAGAACTCATTCGAGCGGGCGAGGTCGTCGGCATGCCGACCGAAACCGTGTACGGCCTTGCGGCGAATGCGCTGAACGGTGAGGCGGTAAAGAAAATTTTCCTCGCGAAAGGCCGTCCGCAGGATAACCCGCTGATCGTCCACATCGCGGACTTTGACCAGATTTACGACCTGTGTCCGGCGGTTCCGCCGCAGGCGAAGCTGCTTGCAGACGCGTTCTGGCCGGGTCCGCTGACCATGATCGTGCCCAAGGGCGACTGCATCCCGGACGAGGTTTCGTGCGGACTGGACACCGTGGGCATCCGCCTGCCGTCGCACCCGATGGCGCGTGCGCTGATTCGGGAGAGCGGTGTGCCGCTGGCGGCTCCGTCTGCGAATACTTCGGGCAGACCGTCCACGACCACGGCGGCGCACGTTATGCATGATATGGACGGCAAGATCGCGGCTGTACTGGATGGCGGCGCGTGCGGCGTCGGCGTGGAAAGCACGGTAATCACGCTCGCGCTCGAGCGTCCGCGCCTGCTGCGCCCGGGCGGCATCACGCTCGAGCAGCTGCGCTCGGTGCTCGGTGAGGTGGATGTTGACCGCGCCCTGTACGAGAAGATCGGGGATGACGTGAAGGTGTCGGCGCCCGGCATGAAATACCGGCATTATGCGCCGAAAGCGCCCGTAACGGTCGTGCGCGGCGATCCGCAGGACACGGCAAAGTACATTGCGGAGCGCATTGGTGAGGCAACCGGCGTGCTGTGCTTTGATGAGTACAAGAATATGTTCCCGAACTGCATCGTGGAGTGCTTCGGCTCGAGGGACGATCTCGGTGCACAGGCACGCGAGGTGTTCGACCGCCTACGGGCGTTCGATGATACCGAGGTAACGCAAATCTGGGCGCAGTGTCCCTCAGATGAAGGTCTCGGTCTTGCAGTGGCGAACCGGATTAAGAAAGCGGCGGGGTTTTCGGTAATTGAGATTTGATTTTCCGATGAAAACCGGAGAGAGTTTCGCTTACGAAGCGAAGGGAACGGCGGCGGTTTCGCCGCGGACATTGCGCTGACGCCGCGCGGGCGCACAAGAGGGTAGACAACCTGCGGTTTTCCACCCTCTTGTGAATCACCCCTTTTCCCTGAGAGGGCACGGTGAAATTTGCAGAGCTGAGACTATAAGGGAACGGCAGAGGATTTTTTCTACCGTAGGGGAGCACAGTGTGCTCCCATGTCGAGACTTATTCGCAGTGTCAGATAAATTACTGCTACACAGGTCGGCTACTCTCCGCAGAGTGCGGCATAACAGTGCCGCACAACTCGTAAGTCTGGATATTACGTCCAGCACCTGCGAAGATAAATTGTACCGAATGTCTAAATTCGCAGGTGCCGTCTGTTACAACGTGCTAAAAATTTGTGCGGCACTGCTATCCCCCAGGGGACCCTCTCTTGCCCTTCGGGCAATTCACCTTGTGTCGCACCTGCGTAGAGTAAACCACATGTGTAGCAGTACGTTGTCTGTGAACTGCGGATATTTCACGAAACGAACGTAAGAGTAACCCGACTGCCGTTCCTCTATTTTCGGAGCGGTCGCCGCTCTCTGGTCTGCGCCAGACTAAGAAATAAAGGAAACTGGAGTCCCAAGAGGATAGAAACCTTGGTGTCTATCCTTTTGGACCTCCCCGCCGTCCGGACGGCTCCCATTCCCAGTTCTGCGGGTGCAGAAAACCCCATTGCAAGCTAACAATAATAACCGATTCAATCCCACGCATAGAATTCCATTCAGGAAGTGAAACTAATGAAAATCATCGGCTTGACCGGCGGCAGCGGTACCGGCAAAGGCACGGTTGCCGCGCGGATGCGCGCTCTCGGCGCGGGCTGGGTGGACGCGGATGCCGTCTATCGCACGCTCTGCGCGGAGAACCGCGAAATGCTGTCCGCGCTCGATACCGCCTTCGGCGGCGTAACCGACGTGAACGGCGTACTTGACCGTCCGAAACTCGCGAAAATCGTGTTTTCCGACCCTGCAAAGCTGCAGCAGCTCAACGAAATCACCACACCGTATATCCGCAAGGCGTCTCTCGATGCGATTCACACGCAGAGCGCGTGTCCAATCGTGCTGTACGATGCGCCGACCCTGTTTGAAGCCGGTGCGGATGACTTCTGCGACAAAATCATCGCTGTGCTCGCGCCGCACGACACGCGCGTTGCCCGCATCATCGAGCGGGACGGTCTGTCCAATGAAGCCGCACGCGCCCGCATCGATGCGCAGCCGAACGACATGTTTTACCGCGAAAAATGCGATTTTATCATCGAAAACAACGGCGATCTCGATATGCTGTATCGGGACACCGATGCTTTATACAGTCAACTCATTAAGTGATTCGGATTAAAAAAGGAGAATGCAACATGACTTCCGAACAGCTTTTTTACGACAAAAAGACCGGCTTTGACCGTCTGACCGACGAGGACAAGCAGGGCATTCAGACCTACGCCGAGGGTTACAAAAAATTCCTCGACGAGAGCAAAACCGAGCGTGACGCTGTGCTGGAAATCGCCCGCATGGCTGAGAGCAAGGGCTTCCGTGCGTGGACGCGCGATGACACGCTTCGCCCGGGCGACAAGATCTACCGTATCAACCGCCACAAGGGCATCATGCTGGCTGTTATTGGTGAAAAGAGCCTCGCTGAGGGCGTGCGCCTGACCGCCGCGCATCTCGATGCGCCGCGCGTTGACATCCGCACCGTGCCGCTGTACGAGGACAACGGCATGGCGTTCTTCAAGACCCACTACTACGGCGGCATCAAGAAGTACCAGTGGACGGCCATTCCGCTTGAGCTGCGCGGCGTTGTCTGTGTCTGCGAGAACGGTGAGGTCAAGCGTGTACAGGTGCGCGTAGGCGACAAGCCGACCGACCCGAAGTTCGTTATCACCGACCTGCTCCCGCACCTTGCAACCGAGCAGATGACGCGCAAGGCGACTGAGGTCATCAAGGGCGAGGGTCTGAACATCCTCATCGGCTCGGTTCCGAGCGAAACCGTGGACGAAAAGTGCAGCGAGAAGATCAAACTCGCCATTATGGAGCACCTTAACCGCGAGTACGGCATGACCGAAGCGGATTTCCTGTCTGCAGAGCTGTGCTGTGTTCCGGCGTTCAATGCCTGCGATATCGGTTTTGACCGCTCGTTTGTCGGCGCGTACGGCCATGACGACCGCGTTTGCTCCTACCCGGCGGCAACCTCTCTGTTCGACCTGACCGAGACTCCGGCACATACCGGCGTCTGCCTGCTGGTGGACAAGGAGGAGATCGGCTCGGACGGCGTAACCGGCATGCAGTCCCGCGCGTTCGACACCTTTATGGCAGATCTGTGCCGCGCCCAGGACGTGCTGCTCGACGAGTGCTTTGAGAACTCGGTCTGCCTGTCTGCCGACGTTTGCAACGCCTTTGACCCCAACTATCCGGAGGTCTCCGAGAAGCGCAACGATGCGCGCGCAAACTGCGGCTTCGCACTCGTCAAGTACACGGGCGCACGCGGCAAGTCCGGCACCTCGGATGCAACCGCTGAGCTGATGGCGCGCATCCGCTGCATCTTTGACAAGGCGGGTGTTATCTGGCAGACCGGTCAGCTTGGCAAGGTCGATCAGGGCGGCGGCGGCACGGTTGCCATGTACCTTGCAAACCGCAACATTGACACCGTAGACGCAGGTGTTCCGGTGCTCTCCATGCACGCACCGTTCGAGTGCATTGCCAAGCTGGATCTGTATATGGCATACAAGGGCTTTGGTGCGTTCTACCGCGATTAAACGAGATAAAACGGAGGTTTTACCATGCTGTTGATTCAAAACGGACGGGTTCTCGACCCGTATACGCAGATGGATGCGCTGTGTGATGTGCTGATCGGTGATGACGGCGTTATCGCGCAGGTGGCAGAGCACATCGACGCGCCCGCGGGCTGCACGGTGTATGACGCGAGCGGGCTGACGGTATCTCCCGGCTTTGTGGACGGACACGTTCACTTCCGCGATCCGGGTCAGACCCAGAAAGAGGACGTGCTGACCGGTGCGGCGGCGGCAGCCGCGGGCGGCTACGCCACGGTAATCTGCATGGCGAACACCGTGCCGACCTGTGACACACCCGAGATCATCCGCTACGTTACCGACAAGGCGAAGGACTGTCCGGTGCAGGTTTTGCAGGCAGGCTCGATCACCAAGGGCCTGAAAGGGCAGGAGCTGACCGACTTTGACGCACTGCTTGAAGCGGGTGCGCCGTGCCTGACCGATGACGGCATCAACCTGACGAGTGCGGCGCTGTGCCGCACCGCCATGGCGGAAGCCGCCAAGCGCGGCACGCTGCTCTCCTTCCACGAGGAGGAGCCGTCGCTCGTGCCGTCCCCGGGTGTGAACTACGGCTCGGCGGCCGCCAAGCATTTCGGCGTACCGGGCGCAATGGCGAGCGCGGAATCTGCAATGATCGGCCGTGACATTGCGCTGGCGCTCGATACCGGCGCACGCGTGCTGTTCCAGCACGTTTCGTCCGCGCAGTCGGTCGCGCTCATTCGAGCGGGCAAGGAGATGGGCGCGAAGATTTACGCCGAGGTCACGCCGCATCATCTGTCGCTGACCGAGGATGATGTGCCGGCACACGGCACTTATGCGCGCATGAATCCGCCGCTCCGCAAGGAGGCTGACCGTCAGGCGCTGATTGCGGCTCTGGCGAACGGCACCATCGACATGGTGGCAACCGACCATGCACCGCACACCGCGGAGGAGAAGGCCCGCGAGTTCGCAAAGGCGCCGTCCGGCATCACCGGCCTGGAAACCGCGTTCTCGGTGTGCAATACTTACCTCGTTCAGACCGGCAAGCTCACGCCGATGCAGCTTGTTGACCGCATGAGCAAGACTCCTGCCGAGATTTACGGTCTGACCGACCGTGCTGTGCAGGCAGGCAATCTTGCCCGTCTGGTGCTGCTGGACTGGGATACTGAGAAGGTATACGAAACGTATAAATCCAAGGGAATCAACACACCGTATACCGGTAAAAAACTCACCGGTTCGCCAAAGGCGATCGTTACCGGCACGAAAGTTACCGAATAAAGCCTAAAAGGGACCCGAGAGGGTCCCTTTTTGACATTCTGCGCGGAAGCAAAAAACTTGCGAAAAAATTTTGCAAAACCTATTGACAAATAAGCTATATCCGCGCTATAATATACAAGCTGATTGCGATAAACCATCCAAACAGCGTGTACCAGCATTTTATATTCCTCAATAGCTCAGTTGGTAGAGCATGCGGCTGTTAACCGCAGGGTCGTTGGTTCGAGTCCAACTTGAGGAGCCACTTTATAGGGGTATAGCTCAGCTGGTAGAGCATCGGTCTCCAAAACCGAGTGCCGTGGGTTCGATCCCTACTGCCCCTGCCAATGCTGCTATAGCTCAGTCGGTAGAGTGCATCCTTGGTAAGGATGAGGTCACCAGTTCAAATCTGGTTAGCAGCTCCATGAAGAACCGCTTTGAAGCGGTTCTTTTTTTATGAAAAAATCCGCAAATGAGGGAGAAAAAACAGATATGAAGCTGCGAAACTCTTTACTCCTGCTGCTGACGGCTACCATCTGGGGTGTGGCGTTCGTGGCGCAGAGCGTCGGCATGGATTATGTCGGCCCGTTCACTTTTGTGTTCGCGCGCAACGTCATCGGCGGACTGGTCCTGCTGCCGGTCATCGCGGTGCTGGGCAAAAGCGGCGGCCCGCATCCGAAGCAAGCGCCCGAGGAGCGCCGCAAAGCCCGCAAAACGCTTGTTATCGGCGGTATGTGCTGCGGCACAGCGCTGTGCGCGGGCAGCATCACCCAGCAGTTCGCGCTGCTGTATACGCCGGTCGGCAAGGCCGGATTCCTCACCGCGTGCTACATCCTGATCGTGCCGCTGCTCGGCCTGCTGTTCGGCCGCAGATGCGGTGTGAAGCACTGGTGCGGCGTTGCGCTGGCGATGGCCGGGCTGTACTTCCTGTGCATGACGGGCGGCAGCTTCGGCTTCGCGATGGGCGACCTCATCGGTCTGTCGTGTGCGCTGCTGTTCTCCATCCATATCACAGTCATCGACCATTTTTCACCGATGGTGGACGGCGTGAAGATGTCCTGCATCCAGTTTTTCTTCTGTGCGATCTTATCGGGTATCGGTATGCTGATCTTCGAGCAACCGAGCTTCGCGAACATCCTCGCGGCATGGAAGCCCATCCTGTATGCCGGTGCGATGTCTTCCGGTGTGGGCTATACGCTCCAGATCGTCGGTCAGAAGGGCATGAACCCGGCGGTAGCATCGCTTATCATGAGCCTCGAATCGGTTATTTCGGTCATTGCGGGCTGGCTGCTGCTCGGTCAGGCGCTGTCCGGCCGAGAGATTTTCGGATGTGTGCTGATGTTTGGCACTATCGTGCTGGCACAGCTGCCGGAACGGAAAAAACAGAGCGTATAATGCAAAAGACAGACGGAGAGACGGTTATTTACCGTCTCTTTTTTGCGTTTTGTGCTCGCCAATCATCGTATAGAGCGCTTCCAGCGCATCCGAAAGCGTGCCGACCGCATCAATCAGTCCGAGTGCGGCGGCCTGATTGCCGGAGATCACGGTGCCGACATCGGCGGTCAGCTGACCGGTTTCGCGCATAAGCTGCTGCAGACGCTCGGCGGTGATATGTGAGTGCGAGGTGATGAAATCCACGATGCGCTCCTGAATTTTCGCCAGATACTCGAATGCCTGCGGCACAGCAATGATCGTGCCGTTCATCCGCACCGGATGAATGGTCATGGCGGCAGAAACGGCAATAAAGCTCTTTTTGGCGGCAACGGCCAGCGGTACACCGATCGAATGCCCGCCGCCGAGCACGAGCGACACGGTCGGCTTTTTCATGCCCGCGATCAGCTCAGCGATGGCAAGTCCGGCTTCCACATCGCCGCCGACCGTGTTGAGCAGAACCAGCAGACCGTCGATTTCGTCGGTCTGCTCAACTGCCGCAATCTGCGGGATGAGGTGCTCGTACTTGGTGGTTTTGTTCTGTGCGGGAAGTTCCATGTGGCCCTCGATTTGGCCGACAATGGTGATGCAGTGTATCGTTCCGCGCGATGTTTTTGCCGTAATCGAGCCGGTTTCCGCGATGGCATTCTGTTCCGGTGCGGCAATGGACGGGGTTTCTTCGGACATAGATGATCCCTCCTGAGGTGGTGAATTTGCTCTGCTCACAAGTTTTCCACAAGGTGCGGTGGATTATGCAGCGGTGGTTTTTCCACAGCCGATATTACAATGCGTAGTCGAAAAACCGAGATATACGGCGGCCTGCGAGGGTGTATACAAAAAGTTATCCACTTTATGCACAAGGTTATCCCCAGATACCCTGTGGAAAGTCCTGTGGATAAAGTGGATAGCCAGTTTTTGCGACAGGTTTTTACAGCGGTATCCTGCGGAGCAGGAATGAGAGCCAAAACTTGGCTTGGTGGTTCGCCGTACCCACGGCGGTGGGCACAAGGGTGGACACCAAGGTTTCCACCCTTGTGAATCCCGTTTCCTTTATTCCTAATCTGGCGAAAATCGGAGAGCGGCGACCGCTCCGAAAAGGGGAACGACAGAGGATTTATTCTTCCGCATGGACGCGTGTTGCGCGCCATGTATCCGCATATTCGCAGGGTCGGATACCGTGCTGCTACACATATGGTTTCATCTACGCAGGCGCAACACAAGGTGAATTGCCCGAAGGGCAAGAGAGGGTCCCCTGGGGGATAACAGTGTTGCGCAACCCTTTGGCACGTTATAACGCACGGCAACTATGAATTTAGATGTTTGGTACAACTTATCTTCGTAGGTGCTGTCTGTAATCTCCAGACTAACGATTTGCGCGACACGGGTATGTCGCGTCTGCGTAGACCCTCCGACCTGTGTAGCAGTAGATTATCTGTGAACTGCGGAAGAGCGGAGAAAGACACACAGCGGTAACCCGACTGCCGTTCCCCTTTTTCGGAGCGGTCGCCGCTCTCTGGTTTGCGCCAGACTATCTAACAAGGGAAAGGCAGGAGTTCAAAGAGGAAGGGCACTCATTTAATCCGCGCACGGCGCGGAAACAAGGTTTAGCAGCCTACGGGCAAACCGTAGGTGTCCCTTCCTCTTTGTCCCCGCCGCGGACGCGGCAGTCTCCCGCGCTCCGTAGAGCGCAACTCCCCGCCCGTTAGGAGCGAACACGCTTGCGCAGTTCGTGTACCCCGCAAAATCGGTGCAGAAAAGACTGCCGCCCAGACAGAGCGTATCGCTCACGCGACTCGTGTGCCCCGGTCACCCGGTGCAGAAAAGGTGCCGCCCGGACAGGGTGAACCGCTTACGCGGTTCAAGCGCACCAGTCAATCAGCGCAAAATAATGGACAGCTGCCGCTGTTCGACAAACACCACTTGCCGTTCCACTCTAAATTTGCTACAATAGAAATACATATATGTACAGCTCGGCTGTGCATATGCTGCAAAATGACAAAAATTATGGAGTTGATACCAATGAGCAATCCTATCGTTACGATTGAAATGGAAAACGGCGGCGTAATCCGTGCAGAGCTGTACCCGGAAGTTGCACCGAACACGGTTCGCAACTTTGTTTCTCTGGTGCAGAAGGGCTTTTATGACGGCACGATCTTCCATCGTGTTATCCCGGGCTTTATGATCCAGGGCGGCGACCCGGAAGGCACCGGCATGGGCGGCCCGGGTTATGAGATCCGCGGCGAGTTTACCGCAAACGGCTTCCAGAACGACCTGAACCACACCCGCGGTGTTCTGTCCATGGCGCGTACCGCTGCACCGGACTCCGCAGGCAGCCAGTTCTTCATCATGACCGAGGACGCACCGCATCTGGACGGTCAGTACGCTTCCTTCGGCATGGTTATCGACGGCATGGACATTGTTGACGCCATCGTCAACACCAAGCGCGACTGGCACGACCGTCCGCGCGAGGAGCAGAAGATGAAGTCCGTTACTGTGGATACGCAGGGCGTAGAGTACGAGGCTCCGGAGACCCTGTAACAGAGGGAGAGGATCGGTATTGTACTATACCAATAAGGAGACTTTTGTCCTGTCTGCGGACGGCTGCATGGATACCGAACGCGGCGGACTGGAATCCATTCTGGCCGGCAATGACGAGGGCGCAAAAGGCTGCTGTTTTTCGGTTGCCATGTCGGCAGACGGTATTGCCGTGCTTTCGTCGGACGGCTGTGCTGCCGCGCCCGACGGCACGAGGCTGCCCGTCAGCGATTACAGCTATGCGGAGCTGCATCAGGCGGCGCCGCAGCTGACGCCGGTTAGTCAGGCAATCGAGCTGGCACGCACCTGTCAGGGCAAGATTGCCATCACCGTGCACGATCAGACCATGCTGCGGCAACTGCGTATGACGCTGCGGTATGCGGATTGTCTGGATGATACGATCATCATCGGTCTGGGACTGGTAGAAGCGGCTCGTGTTGCGTCTGCCAATCCGGATTTACATATCATGGGTGAGCTGCCCAATCTGCCGAGCGAGATTGACGCGCTGGTCAATGCCGCGCAGACAACCGGTTTGTTCGGTCTGAGGGCCGAGCCGAAGGATTTATCCGAGCGGCTGGTTTCGGCGTGCCGACAGGCGGGGCTGTTCACCATGAGCCGATGCACGGACGATCCCAATACGCTTGCGGAACTCATACGCAAAGGCGTAAACTTTATCGAAACACGCCGGCCGGACATTACGGCGGCGCTGCTGCCTGCCGGTGAGGCTGAACCGCACGGTATTCCGCTGAGATACTGATGAAATCCCGTAAAAGGACGCACATAGTGCGTCCTTTTAAAGTTAATTCGCGCGATAGCGCATATCAAATAGAATTTGCTGTGCAAATTCCAAAAATCCGGGGACATGTGCCACGCAGCGCGGCCGAGAAGCCGCGCAAGGATAGCGTTCGGATTTTTGACTTATAGAGGAAAAAAGTTTCGACTATCGGGAGAAACTTTTGGACGACTTTGGAACGGCCTGCGGTCCGTTCCTCTTGTCGGCGAAACTGCAGTTTTGCGACATCCTGAGGGCGGACCAACGGTCCGCCCTTTTTCTATCCCTTTCCGCTTGAAATCCTGCAAAATTTGCGTAAATTTCAGTACCACCCACTGTCAGAATGTGCTATACTTAATATGTATAGGTGCCTGCACCTGTCAACCAATATTTGCATCATTTTAGGTAGGAGAGCTCTATGAGATCACTGCGAATTTTACCGGCGCTGCTGTTCCTTTTGCTGCTGGGCGGCTGTGTGTTTCCTTCGGGCGATGAGCTGCTGGCCGCGCCCAAACCATCTAGCAATTACCAAAGCCTGCAGACTGAGCTGGAAAAGCAGCTGGCACAGGGCGTATCCTACGCCTCGCCGAGCGAGGGCGAAAACCGTTCGTCTATTCAGCTTGCCGATCTGGACAACGACGGCGTAGAGGAGGCCATCACGTTTTTCCGTGGCGCCACCTCGGCGACGAGCAACAAATTTACGGTAGCTGTTTACCGCAAGCAGGATGACAGCTACGTCTGCACCGGCACGATCGACGGCCGCGGAACGGCATTGCGTTCGGTCGAATTTCCGGTACTTGAGCCGAGCGGCAAGCGCGGCATGGTCCTCACCTGGCACCTGCCGGGAGACGGAACAGGTGCGCTTACCATGTGCGATTTTGACGAAAACTGCACGCCGGGTATCATTCTTGAAACCGAATATACCGCTATGGAGCTGACCGATCTGACCGGCAACGGCGCAAAGGATCTGCTGCTGATTACGAGCGACACCTCCGGCAAGCGCGTGGCACGCCTGTATCAGTATGACAACGGCTCCATGCTGCCGGCCGGTGAGACGGCGACCAGTCAGGGGACAGCTGCGGTTGAGCGCATGCAGTCCGGCCGTGTGCAGGACAGCAAGACCGCCGTGTTCGCTGAGGAAAAGGTGGCGAATGGCGCCGGTCTGACGACGGATATTTTCGTCTACTCGAACGACACGCTGCGCAATCTGGCACTGGACGGCGAGGATACCGCCAGCCACAGCACCTACCGTCCGGTGGCGGTCTACGCGAGCGACGTCAACGGCGACGGCATCACCGAGCTGCCGCGCGCCGTGCTGATGGCGGGCTATAAGGACACATCCTCGTCCGATGCGGTGTATATGCTCGACTGGTATGCCTACGGCATCGGCAAGGTTCCGACCAAGGTTGCAACCACTTATCAGAACATTTCGGATGCGTGGAGCCTGCTGATCGACCAGAAATGGCATGACCGCATCACCGCAATCAAGGCAAACGACGGCGGACTCAGCTATGTGGAGTTTTTTGAGTACCGCAAGAACAAAATGTCCATCCCGCTGTTTAACATTTACTGCGCGACCGGCTCCAACCGTGAATACTACGCCGAGCGCACCGATCTGATCCAGCTGGGACAGACCACGCAGGCCATCTACTTCGCCAAGCTGACAAATGAAGGCGAGCAGAGCGAGCTGGCGCTGACCGGAGACGAGATCAAAGCCCGATTCTCGCTGGTCAACCAGGCGTGGAACAATTAAGAATCATCAAACGCCGCAGAAACGCGGCAGTTACCAATAAGCGCTAAAAGTACAGGAGGATATTACAATGAAGCGCAAAATTCTGGTTCTGGAAGATGAAGAGAATATCCGCTCCTTTCTGGTTCTCAACCTGAAACGCAGCGGTTACGAGGTAATAGAGGCCGAAACCGGCGAAATAGCACTGGAAAAGTACCATGAAAATCAGGATATCGCGGTTGCGGTGCTGGATGTTATGCTGCCCGGCATCGACGGCTACGAGGTCTGCCGCGCCATGCGCGGCGCGGGCTATCAGGCGGGCGTTATCATGCTGACCGCCCGCACGCAGGAAGCGGATAAGGTAACCGGTCTGATGAACGGTGCGGACGATTATGTCACCAAGCCGTTTTCGGTTATTGAACTGGCGGCTCGTGTGGACGCGCTGTACCGCCGCGTATCCGGTTCGCCGTTCTCCGAGGATGACGTGATCAAGTCCGGTCCCTTCAAGCTCAATCTGCGTGCCCGCGAGGTGCTCAAGAACGGTGTGAAGATCGAGCTGACGCAGATCGAATACGGTCTGCTCAAGGCGTTCATGCAGAACATCGGTAAGGCGCTTTCGCGCGATGAGCTGCTCGAAATGGTCTGGGGACACCACTATGTGGGCGAGCTGAAGATTGTGGATGTGAATATCCGCCGTCTGCGGATTAAAATTGAGGATTCGCCGGCGGACCCGACCCATATTGTAACGGTCCGCGGCTACGGTTATATGTGGGAGGGCTGATATAGCCAATCGCCGCACCCGCGGCGGGGGGAACGGCGGCGGTTTCGCCGCGGAAACCAAAAGGGTAGACACCTGCGGTTTCTACCCTCTTGGAACTCCCGTTTCCCTTTGTTTCATGATCTGGCGCAGACCAGAGACCGGCGACCGCTCCGGAATAGGGGAACGGCAGTCGGGGTACCGTTGCGTGTCTTTCGCAACCTTTTCGCAGTTCACAGACAGCATACTGCTACACAGGTGGTTTTATCTTCGCAGGCGCGACACAAGGTGAATTGCCCGAAGGGCAAGAGAAGGTCCCCTGGGGGATAACAGTGTCGCGCAATTCGTTAGCACGTTATTATAGATAGCACCTACGGAAGATGAACAGTACGCCCGTTCCCCTATAGTCTCAGTTATGAATTATCGCCGTGCCCTCTAAGGGAAAGAGGAAGATTCACAAGAAGGAGGAAACCGTAGGTTGCTTCCTTCTTGTGCCCCCGCCGGGTAGGCGAATTCCCGCGCGGCGTCAGCGCACATTCCGCCGCTTGGTAAGCGGCATCAGAAAGGTCATTTTCTATGACAAATCGCAAGCAAAAACGCAAACCGGAACCGTCTCCGAAGCCGGAGGTACCAAAGGTACAGCACTCGCCGGGCGGCATCAAGGGCCGCTGGCTGGTGAACTCTTTGTCCTTCGTGCTCGTTATTCTGGCCGTTGTGGTTATTTTGATCTCTGTCGGCGTTTCAGGGTATTACTATGCCACCGTGCGCGACAACCTCGCGTCACGCGCGGCGACCACGTCGGACACATTCCGCAAATACTTCACCGATACCTACGATCAGTTTTACACGCAGGCGGAGGCAACCGTCACCACATTTCAGGATCAGGACAAGTTTGAACAGCAGTTTCTGGACGCAAACGGCCGCATTCTGCTGTCCACCTCCGGATTATCCGGTGGCGGCGTTGCTTCGACCGAGGATGCGTCGCAGGCGCTTTCCGGACAGAAAACCGCGGTTTTCACCGGCAGAGACCCGCTTTCCGGTGAGCGCGTGATGAGCGTTACAGCGCCGCTGCTGAGTGCGCGCGGCGATCTGGTCGGCGGCGTGCGGTATATCACCTCGCTGCGTATCGTCGAACGGCAGATCTGGATGATCGTCGGCTTCTCTCTGCTGGCGTGCCTGCTGTTCCTCATGCTGGTTGTGGCGTCGAACAGCTATTTTATCCGGTCGATCGTCGATCCGGTGCTCAAGATCAACACCATCGCCAAGGAGATCGCGGCCGGACGTTACGGCGTGCGGCTGCAGAAGACCTATGATGACGAGATTGGTGAGCTGTGCGATACCATCAATTATATGTCGGACGAGATCAGCCGCGCCGAACGCATGAAAAACGATTTCATTTCTTCAGTTTCACACGAACTGCGTACACCGCTGACCGCTATCGGCGGCTGGAGTGAGACACTGTTGGCCGGCGGCGGCGAGGACCCGGAGGAGGTCATGCAGGGCCTGACGATCATCCAGAAGGAGGCGGGCCGTCTGACCCGCATGGTCGAGGAGCTGCTGGACTTTGCGCGCATCGAATCCGGCCGCATGAAGCTGGAGATCGAGACGTTTGATATGTCCATCGAGCTGTATGAAGCGGTCTATATGTATGAAAATCTGCTCAAAAAGAGCGGAATCCGCCTGCTGTACGACGAAGATGTGGATGCAAACTACTACATCAACGGCGATCGCCACCGCATGAAGCAGGTGTTTCTGAATATTCTGGACAACGCCGCGAAATACGGCGGCGACGGCAAGCAGATTGATATTGACCTTAAACGTGACGGCGGCAACATCGTCGCGTCTGTGCGCGACTACGGTCAGGGTATTCCCGAAGCGGAGCTGCCGTTCGTCAAGGAGAAATTCTACAAGGGGTCATCCAAGCAGCGCGGCAGCGGCATCGGCCTTGCCGTGACGGAAGAAATCGTTTCCATGCACGGCGGTACGCTGGATATCGCGTCCGAGGTCGGCAAGGGAACGACGGTTACCGTCACCATGCCGTCCGCCAAGTCCGAAGAGGCGCTCGGCATTACCGGTGCCATTTCGAAGGCACCTGAAACCCCGTTTACCGAAGGAGAGCATTCATGACAACGCAAAAGAAAACCACCATCGGCGGTCAGGCGATCATCGAGGGTATTGTAATGAAGGGACCCAAGAAGTCCTGCACGGTCGTGCGCAGGGCGAACGGCGAGCTTGTCAGCAAGACCGAACCGACGCCGAGCCGTGCCCCGATTTGGGAAAAGCCGATCTTCCGCGGCGCGTATACGCTGTTTACCGCCATGAAGGAGGGTATGCAGGCCATCAACTACTCCGCGTCCTTCTTTGAGGACGAGGAAGCCGATGTGCCACCGTCCAGATTTGAACTCTGGCTGGAAAAGAAATTCGGCTCGGAGGGTCTGAACAAGGTTATCCTGAGCATTTCGACTGTCATCGGCATTGCCCTGCCGATCGGCCTGTTCATCCTGCTGCCGAGCTTTCTCGGCGGTTTTGTGCCGAAAACCTGGGGTGTGCTCGCGCGCAATGTGCTCGAGGGCTGCGTGCGCGTTGTGCTGTTCCTGCTGTTCATGTGGTCGGTGTCGCATATGAAGGATATTCGCCGCACGTTCGAGTACCACGGCGCAGAGCACAAGACCATTTTCTGCTACGAAGCAGGCGAAGAACTGACCGTTGAAAATGTTCGCAAACAGGGCAAATACCACCCGAGATGCGGCACCAGCTTCATGTTTGTGCTGATTATCATTGCGACTATCGTTTCGTCGATTGTCTTTTCCATCATCGACATTACCAATCCGTTCCTGCGTATGCTCGCGCATTTGATCCTGCTGCCACTTGTTGTCGGCATAAGCTACGAGTTTAACCGCTACGCCGGCCGCTCGGAGAGCTTGCTCTCGCGTGCGCTGCGCTGGCCGGGATTGATGGTGCAGCACCTAACCGTATTTGAGCCGGACGATTCCATGATCGAGGTTGCGATCACCGCGATGAAGGCGGTTATTCCGGATGACGGCTCGGACGAGTGGTAAGCGCCATGCACTATTATTTTGCGCCGATGGAAGGCGTGACCGGTGCGGTCTATCGCCGGACGCACCACGAATTTTTCTCAGGTGTGGACAAGTATTTCATGCCGTTTATTACACCGACCACAAATGAAAAGCTGACGCCGCGGCAAAAGCGCGATGTCCTGCCGGAGTACAACGAGGGCGTGCCTGCGGTTCCGCAGCTGCTCACCAAGTCTGCCGCGGACTGCATCTGGGCGGTGAATGCACTGCATGACCTCGGGTATCCCGAGGTCAATCTCAACCTTGGCTGTCCGTCCGGCACGGTGACGGCCAAGGGAAAGGGAGCCGGATTTCTCGCACATCCGGACGAGCTGGACCGGTTTTTTGACGAAGTTTTCGCAAAATGCGAGGGGATTTCGGTAAAAACCCGTCTCGGCGTGCATGAGGCAAGCGAGTTTGACAAGCTGCTCGAGATTTACAACCGCTATCCCATCACCGAGCTGACCATCCATCCGCGTGTGCGGCAGGATTTCTACAAGGGCAAGGTGCGCGAGAGCGATTTCGCGGCGGCGCTTCCGCGCTGCAGCATGCCCGTGTGCTACAACGGCGATCTCATCACCGAGCGGGACGTAAGCGCCGTCAGCGAACGCTATCCCGATTTGCCGGCGGTGATGATCGGTCGTGCGCTGATCGCCGATCCGTCTCTCGTGATGCGCCTGACCGGCGGCAAGGCTGCAGACGCAAAAATGCTCGAGACCTTCCATGATACATTGTTCGTGCGCTACTGCGAAGCCTTCGGTGACAGCCGGATTGCCATGCTCCGCATGAAGGAAATCTGGTTTTACCATCTGAATCTGTTTGAAAACAGCGAAAAAACGGGTAAAGCAATTAAAAAAGCCAAAAATGCCGCAGAATTTCAGTCGGCAGCCGCAGCCGTGTTCCGCGATTGCAGGGTGCGGGCGAACGCCGTGCCGCTGTGGTTCAAACCCGCGTAAATTTAGGAGTTGACCCTGTGTGACCAAGACTATCAACGATGTTTACATGCAGCTTTTCCGCCGCTTGAAAGAGGGCGGTGACCCGATGCCGCAGCTGACCGCGCGGGAGATCACCGCCTACGCCTGCAAAGCAGACAAAAAGCAGACTGCCGGCTGGTCCCATTTCTACGTTGAGGATACGACCGTGGACTACGCCGGTCTGCTGTGCGACCGCTGTCTGGACGGCGAGCCGCTGGCGTACATTATCGGCGAATGGGATTTTTACGGCCTGACCTTCAAGGTGGACCGTTCGGTGCTCATTCCGCGCTCGGACACCGAGCGGCTGTGCGAGCTGGTCATTGAGCAGGCCAAAGAGCGGGTTTCACCTCGTATTCTCGATTTGTGCTGCGGCTCGGGCTGCATCGGCATTGCGGCGGCGCACACGGTCGAGGATGCCCGCGTGACCGCGATCGACCTGTCGGACGGTGCGCTGCACATTACCCGCGAGAACGCCCGTGATCTGGGCGTGAGCAGCCGTTTGCTGACCATGAAGGCCGATGTCATGCACGCGCCTCCGCGCGGACTTGGGCAGTTTGATATCATCGTTTCCAATCCGCCGTACGTTACCGAGGACGAAATGCAGATGCTCGACCGCAGTGTAGCCGATTTTGAGCCGCATGAGGCGCTTTACGGCGGCGAGGACGGTCTGGATTTCTATCATGCCATCTGCGACAGCTGGGGTGAGCTGCTGGTGCCGAACGGCAGGCTGCTGTTCGAGTGCGGCTGGCAGCAGGCCGACGACGTGGCAGGCATCATGCAGCGGCACGGCTACAAGGATGTCACTATCACCGAGGATTACAGCGGCGTGCCGCGCATTGTGTATGGCACAAATGCTCGTCCGGATGTAGATTTGACGAGGGATGCGTAAAGCGGGATTTATTAAGGAGGATATGGATGAAACTGTTTTTATGTTCGCACTTTTCAAGTGTAGGAAGTTTGATAAAAGAAGAAATTGATAACAAGAAAGTCGCATTTATTCCCACAGCTTCGCTGCGTGAAGGCTATACCGGTTATGTCGGCTCGGCTCGAAAGCTATTCAATAAACTGGGAGCAGCCGTAACGGAAATTGATATTTCAACGGAGGCTTATTTAACGATACAGTCCGTTTTTGAAGATGCGGATGTGATCTATTTTACTGGTGGAAATTCTTTCTTCCTTATGGATCAGCTCCGTAAAACGGGAACGGATGAGCTATTGAAGAAGGAATTGGCAAAGGGAAAACTGATGATCGGTGAATCGGCGGGTGCGATTATATGCGCTCCAACTATCCAATATATTGAACAAATGGATGAAAAGCCGGAGGACTACTCACAAGAAGATGATGCAGGGCTTGATTTGATTGATTTCTATGTTCTTCCGCATTATCTTACAGCACCATTTAAGAAAGTTACTGAGAAAATAATGACTGAATTTTCGGATTTGAATCTATGTCCAATTAACAACCGTCAGGGAATTGTAATCGATGGTGAAGGTTCAAAGGTTATTTGCAAAGACTAATTTGAAAATCCCAGTTTGCAATACCGTTCACAAGGAATAAAAAGAAGGCACAGCCACCTGAACTGCACCCAAAAAGTTAGACAAAAATTCAACGCAAAAATTGTTCAAGCAACCGAAAGGGCTTGCTGTCTGTGAATTGCAGGCGGCAGGCCCTTTAGTTTTGCGAGTGGGGGGTGCGGACAAAAATCTGGACTCCCAAAGGGCTCTCGAAAGGAGCCCTTTTGTGTATTCATATGAGAAAAAATCTATTGCATTAAAAGTATTTCATCAAACTAATTCTGTTTCTGAAACAATACGAATTTTGGGTTACCCAACCAGAAGGCAGTGGCGTATCAGCTTGACCTCTTTCGGGTCAAGTCCTACTTTCTTCAGCACATCGGAAAAGTTTAAAATCGCCATGACAGCCCCTCCTTTTCTCTTTCCATCTACAGTTATCATGTTTTTTACCGCTGTAAAATCATATTTTCACACGCTTGCAGTATCTCTTCCAGCTCCGGTGTCAGCCGTTTGCGGCACTCCTGTTTCAGATTTTCCGGTACACCATAGAATGCTTCGGCGATGCTGCCGGTGATGGCGGCCAGCGTATCGCTGTCACCGCCGAGGGACACCGCCGTGCGGAGAGCATCCTCAAAATCCGTGCTTTCCCCAAATGCAGCAATGGCCTGCGGCACCGTCTCCTGACAGCTCTCCACATGATGATAGGTTGGACGGATTTCGTCGCAGGTACGGCTGAGATCATAACCAAACTTGCATTCCACATACGCTTTGATTTCCACCTTGCTGTGGCCGGTGCGGGCGAGGAAAATCGCCGCAGCGACAGCTTGTGCGCCTTTGATTCCCTCCGGATGATCATGTGTTACCTCGGCGGTGAGCTGCGCCAGATGCAGCGCCTCTTGTATACTCTCTGCCAGCCACGCCGCGGGAGAAACCCGCATGGCACTGCCGTTGCCATAGCTGCGGTACGGCTGCGAATCATCCTCATACAGCCACTGATTGAACCGCACACCGTAGCCCTTGTCGGGATAAGCACGTCCCAGCCGCTGCATCTCCCGCACCAGCGCCGCTTTGATGGTGATATCATCCTGTCCGCGAGTATTCAGCAGGGCCCGTGCCACGGCCAGCGTCATTACCGTATCGTCGGTAAATTCGGATCGCTGGCTGAATAACGGAAAGTCCTTGCCTTTGTAGTTGTTGCAGTCAAACTCGTAGGGGCTGCCCACAATGTCGCCCAAAATCGCACCGTACATATTCATTATCTCCCACGTTTCTGCACATCCTCGTCGATGCGGCGCTTCCAGTCGGCGCCGAGAGGTCTTGCGGCGCGAACGCTGCAAACCGCTTCGCTGATGACCTCGTAGTGCAGGGCTGTACCGGCCTCGTCGCACTTGTAGTTCACTGCACGGTCAGCACCGATGCCAAAGCGTGCCGCTTCTTTCGCTGCATCGATATTGGCACCCAGAAAGAGAAACTCCCAGCCGTACTTCTCCTTCTGCCGCTGAATCATGTGCCGCACCGTCTCATAGTCATAACGGCGGCTGGCATTTTCGTAACCATCGGTGGTGATAATGAACATCGTCTTTTCCGGTACATCTTCGCGGCGGGCGTACTTGTGGATGTTGCCGATGTGGTGGATGGCTCCGCCCACGGCATCCAGCAGCGCCGTGCAGCCGAGGGTGAAATACTCCTTCTCGGTCATGGGCGGCACATCCTCCAGCGGCAGGCGGTCGTGGATGATCACGCTCTCGTTGTCAAAGAGTACGGTGGAGACCAGCGCTTCGCCCGCTTCCTTTTTCTGCTTGGCGATCATGGAGTTGAATCCACCGATCGTGTCTGTCTCCAGCCCCGACATGGAGCCGCTGCGGTCCAGGATAAAAACCAATTCTGTTGTATGCTTCATAAAAAAACCTCCTGTGATTTGTTATCTCTATGGTAGCAAATCACAGGAGAGCAGTGGTCGCTTTTCAAGCGACATTTTTATGCGCCGAGCAAGCTCTGATCAAAGGCGAACAGAGCCTCGTTGATTTCAAAGACGTTGTAGTTTCTATGCTCCACGAAATACTCCACGATAATGTCAAACTTGTTGGAATGGGAGAGCGCGAACCCCGCCTTCATGAGCATATCCTTCATTTCCGCAAGCGGCAGCTCAAGGGCAATGGCAAATGCAATGACTGTGGGCTTGGAAGGTTTGTAGGATTTGTCCGAACGGATCTTCGAGAAGAGCTTCCGATCAATATTTGCCTTCTTATAGCACTGTGCGTCCGTCATGCCGCGCTCATCAATCTTCCGCAGAAGCATCTCGGAAAAGCTCTCGTCGATCTGTCCCAGTGCATCATCAAGGGTTGCCGCCTTTTTAGGGGCAACTGCCGCCGAGAAGGGAGGTGTGAGCTGTTCGATTGCAATTTCACGAACGGATGCCTCGCAAGGCATCGGCTCTTCCATCCGGAAGGTGTTTATTCTGCGCAGACGCTCGGAACGACTATCGGTATGTTCGTCCACATAGCGGTCATCTATGTACGCTGCAATATCAGCAAACAACTTGCCGCTGATCTGATAGGCTTTACGGTCAAAAATGACAATATATACTGTCATTTCGTTTTCAAGAAGGAAACTGCTGATGGTGTCAATTGCAACCTTGAGAGCCTGATCCTTCGGATAGCCGAAAATGCCGGAGGAGATCAAGGGGAATGCAACCGATTCGCAGCCGTATTCCTTAGCCAGCATGAGCGAAGTCTGATAGCAGGAGATCAACAGTTCACGTTCACCATGCCGTCCATCGCACCAGCGCGGACCGACAGCGTGGATAATATATTTGCAGGGCAGCTTGTAGCCCTTTGTGATTTTTGCGTCCCCGACTTCGCAGCCACGGAGCGTTTCACATTCTGCCAGCAGCTCCGGTCCTGCAGCACGATGAATGCAGCCGTCCACACCGCCGCCACCCAGCAGCGACTCGTTGGCAGCGTTGACGATGGCGTCAACCTTCATTTTCGTAATGTCGTTTCTCACAACTTGGAGCGGCATAATTTTCACATCCTCCTGATTTCCGTTTGAATCTATTGTAGTAAAACCGGTTTTACTACAGGCACAATAACATTGCTTCCATGTTACAAAATCATTGCGGGTATCCTACTGATTTAAGCATAGTTCTTCTGTTTATTATCAGTTTACGCTAAAAGATAAATAAAATCAAATATTATGCTGATTGCTTTATTTTCTTCCTTTATTCAGGGTGCTCCTTCTAAAGCAACCCCAACGGAGTATGACTTTGTGGTCAGAGTGGCAGAAAGTGAGTTCATTTTGCTGGACTTTTTCGACAGGCTGAAAGGAGAAACTGCGATTGCAGTTTCTCCTTTTTATGTCGGCGGCAGGGAAAATGATAACTTTTACAATATACTTGCACATGCTCACCCGGACAGCTCCCGAATTTCCTCCTGAATGAGTTTTCCGGCAGCGGTGGCAAGCTGGTCCATCCGCTGGATACGGACCAGATCCTGCCCATAGATCGTCCGTGCGTCGGGGGCGCTGGTGTTCTCACCCATAAAGACGGCAGCGACCCGGACGCCCTGCTGCCGCAAAGCACGAACCTCCTCGGCGGTGTCCTGCACGCCTGCCTCGCCATCGTAGCTGCGGCTGAGCGGCACCTTGCCGGTGGGGAGAATTTTGCGGCTGTCATCCGGGCTGGCATCGGTCAGCAGGATCAGCAGATGCCGATCTGCCGGAGCGGTATCCAGCAGCTTTCCTGCCATGCGCAGCGCCAGTCCGTCCCGATTCCAGCCGGCGGCAAAGTAATTGAAAATTTTTCTTTCCGCGTTTTTCTCGCTGAAATCCTTGAGAATCCGCACGACCGTATAACCGCGCAGACTGCAGAAGCTGCTGACGCGGACCGGAATTCCGCAGGTAGCCAGACTGCGGGCCAGAATGTAGCCTTGCGCTGCGATAGTCTCCTGACAGTGCAGGCGCGAGGCTGAACCGTCTAGCAGCAGATCCACCGTAAAGCCGGGATTGTTTTCCTCCTCACTGCGGAGAAATACCTTTCCGTCCTTCAGTACCGGAAGCCGCCAGATGCGCTGACTATCGACATGTCCCTGTCGGGCGGAAACGGCATCTGGCTGCTGCTGCACCTGCATGCAGTTGCGGATGTGCTCGGTCAGCCGCAGGATGGAGCTTTGATACAGATCGTTGTTTTTGAGGAAATCTGCACGGTTCCGTTCGGCCTGTTCGGCCGCCTGATCGAAAAGGTGCTGCACATCGGCACGCATGGTTTTGCCTTGCACCGTTTCACCGCGGGTAAACCAGAGGTGACAGCCGAGATGGTTTCCGGTGCAGAGCCGCTGTTCAATCAGCGCCAGCTCCCGCGGGGGATACAGACTGCGGCCGAAACTGCCTTCCACATAATCCCGGTCCTCGTTTTCGCGGTCGCCGGATTCCAGATGCGCGCGAAGCGCATTGGACGCCCGCACCATGCCGTTTTCGCCGGCCGCCGCAGAGCGGTCAATGGCCAGATCGTCGGTGCGGACCATTTCGGTCGTGAACAGCTTGGTCAGCAGCGGCACCCATCGCTCCCCGAAATGGAGGGTGAACGGCTTTTTTGCATGGGCAGTGCCGTCAAAGCGCAGATATTTCCGGAAGGCTGTCCGTACTGCCACTGTCAGTTCCTCACCGCTCAGCGCATGGTCACTGCCCGATCGTCTGCGGTTTTCGTATTATCGGTGGTATCTGCTCAATCCCAAGCTGCTGATCTGCTTTTTCCCGTTCGCGGGACAGGAATCGGCGCATCACAAGATGATCATTGATATGCTGGTGCTGTGCGCGCGGCGCGGCATGGCGGTCTGGATCATCTCCTCCGGCATTGACGCTATCTGTGAAAAAACCGATAACGAAGAGTTTCTGCGCCGTCTGCGCTACATCAAGGAATGATGTGTGCAGGCGGCGTTTTTCTTATCCAATCTGCACGACAACCGACCTCCGACTTTGTGGGAATTCCACATTGTGACAATCTGCGGAAACCGATATAATAGAACTGTAAAAGCATAGGAAACAAAGCGGTATTCGATCAGCGTCAATACTCCTCCGGATGCCGCTTTCCGCAACAGCCGGAAAGGAGGGACTGTTATGACCGAACTGATGCTGAAGCTTGCCGCGTTCCTTGCGATGGTGATTGACCATGCGGCGGCGTGCCGTCTGGACAGGGTGTTTTTTCCGGCGTTTAGCAAGGTGTATGTGATTTCCAGAGCAATCGGACGCATGGCGTTTCCGATTTATACCTTCTGTCTGGTCGAAGGATTCCGCCACAGCCATGATCTCCGCCGATACGGCGGGCGTCTGCTGCTGCTCGGGGTCATCTCGCAGCTTCCGTATGCGTTTACGCTCAACCGCTGGTATCTCGAGCCCGCGTTCGGAGAGGTGTTTCCCGCCGATCCGAGTCGGGCGTTCCGAAACTTAAATATTCTGTTTACGCTGTTTATCGGGCTGGTTCTGCTGGTTTTCTTCCATAAAAAGCCGCTGGCGCGGGTGATTCAGTCCAAAGGGTTTGCGGTGTTCCTGCTCGCCTGCGGCGGCTTCGCGGCCTATACGGCGGAGCCGGAGTTTGACTCGCGTTTCCGTCGGCTGTGCACCGTGCTGCTCCTTGCCTCGGCAATCGCGGTCGCGCTGCTGCACGTTTGGCGAAAGCACCTTGCCCTGCGGGATTGGCTCGCGCGGTTTGCGGTGCTCGTGTTTGCTGTGCTGCTGTTTGAGCGGTATCCGCTTGCGCATCTCCGGTGCAACATCGATTACGGTGTATGGGGAATTTTGCTGATTTTGTGCCTGTCGTATGCCGAGAGCCGATGGAGCCGCGCGCTTGTTGTTTTACTCTGGGGTGCGCTGTTTTATTCCTCGCTCGGTATGCCGGATTGGGGTTCGATCCGCGGCACGGCGGCGGCAGCGCTCCTTCTGCTGCTGTACAACGGCGAGCGCAGCCGGAAACCGCACCCGAAGCTGAACAAAGCCTTTTATGCGGCGTATCCGCTGCACCTCGTGGTGATCTGGGCGATGGTGATTGCAGCGGAAGGTCCGCTGACGCAGCTCAAGCTGTTGAAGTATTATTTGTAAATCGCAAAAAACAGACCGACAGAGTGAATGTCGGTCTGTTTTTTGCAGGCTTTAAGCAGAAATTTTGTATTCTGATTTGGGCTTCGGTTCCTTGCGCGAGTTCCGTCCGCGCCTTATCAGTATGCAAAATTTATTCGCAAATCGCTCTTGTTCAATTATACGGTATTGCCTTTACAATTTACCTTTTCTACATACGCCGGAAACCCGGCTGCAGCCTAATGCGCAACCGGGTTTCCGGATAAACTGTTCATGATTCTTCGTTTCTTGCGGATTCAATATCCTGCAGGAGCTGTTTCTGCGTATCATCGAACAGCAGGCGCTTGTTATGCGCGAAATACGCATCGCACCCGAAGTTCTGGATAAACCACGAGGTAAACCAGTTCGCGGTCAGTTCGGTAGCGAACAGCACCAGCTCCTGCGAGTCCGGAATGGCGGCATCGAGGAAGGCAAATGCGTTTGCCAGTTCGGCATCGGTCTTGTCTGCGGCGGCTGCGCGTGCGTCTACATCGGCGGAGAAAAGCGCCTTCAGACGGTCAAACTGCTGATCCTCGGGTACTTTTTCAAGCATGAGCGTCTGCCGGTAGGTATCCAGACGCTCCACCTCGCGGGAGGCGACATAGAGCGCGTCCTTGTCGGACGAGCCGCCGTTTCGCTTGTCTGCAAGCGCGGCACGTTTTTCATCCGGCAGGGAAGCGATGGCTTTTTCGCCTTCGCGGATGGCGAGCAGGTCGGCGTGAAGCGCATCGGTCAGCGCATCCAGACGGTACGCATCACGGGCACCGTCCGCCAGCCGGCTCAGCAGCAGACCGAGTACGCCCAGCTTTTCGTCAAACGGCGCGTCCCGCAGTTCGGAAGCGCGAACCGGCTCCCAGGTGCCGGAAAGCAGCTCATTCACGCGGTAAACCTGCTTGTATTTGTCATAAAGCTGCAGATAATTCGCAAAATCGCTTGCCACCTGCGGCAGCTGCAGATACTGCTCCACAACCTGACGATCAACCGGAATACCCAGCGACTCGTACACCTGCATCAGTTCGGACAAATCCTCCCAGCCGCGTGCGGTGACAAACTGCAGTCCGTCGGCGGTGGACTCTACGCGGTAAAAATGCTCGCGCCGGATCTCAAGATAGGACAGAATCGCGCCGTGGATGCCGCGTCGGTACGCGTACTCCTTCCACACGCCGAAATCCTCTTCGATGTCGATTTTTTTGACGCGGTCGAGTGTTACCACGTCAAATTCCCGCACGGATTTGTTGTATTCCGGCGGATTTCCGGCCGCTACGACCACCCATCCGGCAGGCAGCTGCTGGTTGCCGAAGGTCTTGCACTGCAGAAACTGCAGCATCATCGGCGTGAGTGTCTCGGAAATGCAGTTGATCTCATCGAGGAACAGAATGCCCTCTTTGACGCCCGTGCGTTCCATTTCGCGGTACACCGAGGCGATAATCTCGCTCATTGTGTAGGCGGTTACTGTGCGTTCCTCGCCGCCGAGCATTACCTTGTCGATGAACGGCAGACCGAGCGCAGACTGGCGCGTGTGGTGCGTCAGCGTGTAGGAGACAAGGCCCACGCCGGTCTCCTCGGCAATCTGCTGCATGATCTGCGTTTTGCCGATGCCCGGAGGTCCCATCAGCAGGATCGGCCGCTGCCGAATCGGCGGAATGCGATATGCGCCGAATTCATCGGTCGCGAGATACGCCTTGAGTGCGTTTTTGATTTCGTTTTTTGCTCTCTTTATGTTCATGATAGTTCCTCGAATCACTCAAATTGATCCAGAAAATTATGTTTACCGTTCGCATCGCGCCAGCCGAGCAGCTTGGCGGTATCGACGTTCTTGACCGCGTTGAAGATATTCGCTTCGATCTGCGGGTTGTTTGCCGCGAGAGACGCGATCAGCTGCTTGATTTCCGCGCGTTTGGTGTCGCTTTCCAGCTTTTTTGCCGGACAGTCGCACGGCAGAAAGGTCAGACCGCAATATTCCGCCCAGTCGAGGACACTCTGCTCGCGCGTGAAATAGAGCGGACGGATCAGCTCCATGCCCTCATAATTTTTCGCCTTGACGCGCGGCAGCATGGCCTGCACTTGACCGCCGTAGATCAGTCCCATCAGCACGGTGCCGATGGCATCATCATAGTGATGACCGAGCGCGATTTTATTGCAGCCGCGCTTGCGTGCTTCGGTGTACAGATAGCCGCGGCGCATCTTTGCGCACAGGAAGCACGGATGCTCGGCAGAATGCACCCCTGCCACGCGAAGTACATCGGTATCGAAAATTTCGAGCGGAATGTCCAGCCGTTTCGCGTTTTCCTCGAGGTGCTTGCGGCCCTCCGGCGCATAACCCGGGTCCATTGCAAGGAACACGAGGTCAAAATCCACCGTGTGCTGCAAATCCTGCAGCAGCAGTGCCAGCAGCATGGAATCCTTGCCGCCCGAGATGCACACCGCAACCTTATCGCTCGGTTTTACCAGTCCATATGCTTTTACCGCGTCCACGAACGGCTTGCGCAGTGTACGCACAAATTCGCTTTGCAGCGTTCTTTTTATCTCTTTTGCAGTCATTTTGCGCCCTTCTTATGCTGAAAATGATAGGTGATACGGGCAAGAATGCTGTCCGGCGCGAAATGCCGCGCCAGTGTCATGGCCTTCATGGCTGCACCCGGAACGACAACTGCCTTGCCTGCAAACAGGCCGTCAACAGCTTCGCGCGCCACACGCTCTGCCGACAGACCGGAGAGCGAAAACCGCACGCCTGCGACTTTGTTGAACTCGGTGTCCACCGGTCCCGGACAGAGGGCGCACACACGCACCGGAGAGCCGGCGCGGCGCAGCTCCTCGCGCAAGGCTTCTGTCAGGCGCAGAACATAGTTTTTGGTGGCGTAATAGGTCGCCATCAGCGGTCCCGGCAAAAATCCCGCCGAGGATGACACGTTGAGAATGTAGCCGCGTCCGCGCTGCACAAAATCCCGCACAGCCAGCTTGGTGAGAATGTGTACGGCACGCACGTTGGTGTCGATCATGCGCAGTTCCTCATCCAGATCGGCGGTGACAAACTCGCCGAACAGGCCGAAACCCGCGTTGTTGATCACGACCTCCAGTTCCTCGCTCTGTACGGCCTCGTACAGCAGGCGGCATTCCTGCTCGTCCGACACGTCCGCCGCGATGATGCGGCACGGCACCGGCAACTCTGCCGCTAATTCGCGCAGGCGTTCCTCTCTGCGGGCGCACAGGATCAGCTCGTAGCCGCGTGCCGCCAGCAGGCGCGCCATTTCGCGTCCCAGTCCAGAGGACGCACCCGTGATGAGTGCTTTCATGCAAATTCCCTCCGTTTTGCTCTGATATTCATATACTATATAGTATCATGATGCGTTGTCCGCGTCAATTCATGCCGTTCGTCACATTCTGTACAAATTTGCGGCCGGTTACGGGTTTACCCCGATTTCGCTTTTCAATAAGATGGGAGAATGGTATAATAATGATGAAGTATGACAGCTTATTTTTACAATGGATAATTTTTCGCCAGAAGCCGAAGATAGGAGGGGCGAATATGAAAAATAAAGAAGCAGACACCGAATTGGAATCCAGACTGCTGGAAATTCTGGTGCACCCGTGCCGTATTGAGGACATCCGGCGCGAGCTGCCGAATGCAGGCAAAAACAATCTCAAAAACGCGCTGGATGCGCTCGTTGCGGACGGCAGGGTGATGAAAAACAAGAAAAACCGCTTTGCGGTCTCCGCGCACTACGGCTGTGCGGCCGGAACCTATCTGGCTACCGAGCGGGCATTCGCGTTTGTCGCGCCGGATTATCCGGAGGGCGAAGCCAAGCCGGATGATCTGTTCATCCCGCCGAATGCGTCCGGCGGTGCGTGGCACGGCGACCGCGTGCTCGTCAAGGTGAGTGAGCGCAAGAACAACCGCGGTCGCAAGGAAGCAACTGTTATCCGCGTGCTGGGACGCGCCGGCAAGGAGCTGACCGGCGAACTCGTGCAGCGCGGCAAGGCATTTTTCGTGCAGCCGACCTCGAAAAAGTATCCGGAGATTGCGGTGGACAAGCATGACCTCGGCGAAGCCGCCGTTGGTGACTGCGTGGCTGTTTCGATCTCGCATTACGGCGATGAGCAGTTTATGCCGCAGGGCGTTGTCCGCGCGGATTTGGGCGAAAGCGGTACGATGGAGGCCGCTATCGCGGCTGTTCTGCACGAAAACGGCGTGTATGACGTATTTCCGAACGAGGTGCTCGAGCAGGCGCTCGCCATTCCGCAGGAGGTCGATATGGGCACCGCCGGCAAGCGGCTCGATCTGCGCGACAAGCTGATCTTTACCATCGACGGCGATGACGCGAAGGACTTTGACGACGCGGTATCGCTCGAAAAGCTGGAAAACGGACACTATCTGCTCGGCGTACACATCGCGGACGTGAGCCATTACGTTACGCCGGATTCGCCGCTTGACGCCGAGGCGTTCCGCCGCGGCACGTCGGTTTATTTCCCGGGACACGTTGTGCCGATGCTGCCGTTCGCGCTGTCCAACGGCATCTGCTCGCTCAACCCGAAGGTGGACCGTCTGGCGTTCTCCGCGCTGATGGAGGTCGATAAGGACGGCCGCCGGTATGGTGCGAAATTTGCCAAGTCGGTCATCTGCTCCAAGGCCCGCATGACCTACAACAAGGTCAATAAAATCCTCGCGGGCGACAAGGGGCTGCGCGAGGAATACGCTTTTCTGGTCGAAACTGCCGAGACGATGAACAATTTGGCGCACGCGCTGTACAAGCGCCGCATTGAGCGCGGCGCACTCGAGCTGGACATTCCGGAGGCGGAAATCCGCGTGGATGAGAACGGCAAGCCGGTTGAAATCCGGTTCCGTGAGCGCGGCGAGAGTGAAAAGCTGATCGAGGAATTCATGCTGCAGGCCAACGAAGCGGTTGCCGAGTATATGTGCAAGCGCGAGCTGCCGACCGTCTACCGTGTGCACGAGAATCCCGATCCGGACAAGCTGCGCGTGTTTGCGTCGTTTGCGCGTCCGTTCGGCTACCGCATCGACCCGTCCAAGCCGGAGGATACGGCGCAGTTCCAGACCGTGCTGCGCGGCGCAAAGAACGACCCGAAGCAGCGCGTGCTGCCGACGCTTCTGCTGCGCTCGCTGGCGCGTGCCCGCTACGCGGATGAGTGTATTGGCCATTACGGTCTGAAGGCGAAGTTCTATCTGCACTTTACCTCGCCAATCCGCCGTTATCCCGATCTGGTGGCGCACCGCATGCTGCAGAAGGCGCTGCTCGGCGAAGAATTTACCGCGGCAGATGAAACGATGTGCGAGGAAGCCGCAGACCAGTCCACAAACCGCGAACAGGCTGCCGACAACTGCGAACGCGACATCGACAAGCTGTATATCGCGTCCTACATGCAGCAGTTTATCGGTGAGGAATTTGACGCGGAGGTTTCCGGCGTGCAGTCGTTCGGCGTGTTCGTTGCGCTGGAAAACGGCTGTGAGGGTCTGATTCGAGCTGAGCTGATGACCGGCGACTTCTACCAGTACGACGAGGAGCACATGGCGATGGTCGGCCGCCACACCGGCAAGCGGTTCACGATCGGCACGCCGATGCGCGTCAAGCTGCTTGCCGCAAGCGACACCACCGGTCAGATCGACTTTGCACCGGCAGACGGCTCACTTCCGGTCTCGGAAAAGCTGGATCGTCCGCGCCGTGAGGACACCGACCGTGCTCCGAGAGGCAATCGCGCCGAGCGCCGCCGTTACAGCGGCAAGGGACGCGGCGGTAAGCCCGGCAAGGGCAAAAAGCCGCCCACGCGCAAGAGAAGATAATTAGATAATTTGAGGAGAAATTTTCTATGTCCAATAAAGTAACCGTTGCTGCGATTCAGATGACCTACGGTCTGGAAGAAGCCTGCGAGAAGGTCCGTGAAGCGGCATCACAGGGTGCGCAGATCATTCTGCTGCCCGAACTGTTTGAAAACTGGTATTTCTGTCAGGAAAAAAGCTACGAGAACTACCATTTAGCGACAACGCTCGAGGAAAATCCGGCGGTCCGCGAGATGCAGACCATTGCCCGTGATTTCAAGGTCGTCATTCCGGTCAGCTACTACGAGCGGGTCGGCGAGACCACGTTCAACACGGTGGCTGTCATTGACGCGGACGGCACGATCATGGGTCAGTACCGCAAGACCCACATTCCGGACGACCATTTTTATCAGGAAAAGTTCTATTTTACGCCCGGAAATACCGGCTTCAAGGTCTGGGATACGGCTTATGCGAAAATAGGCGTCGGTATCTGCTGGGATCAGTGGTTCCCGGAATCCGCGCGCTGCATGGCGCTGCAGGGCGCAGAGCTGCTGTTCTACCCGACGGCTATCGGCTCCGAGCCGATTCTCGACTGTGATTCCATGCCGCACTGGCGGCGCTGCATGCAGGGTCACGCGGCGGCGAACATTATGCCGCTGATCGCAGCAAACCGCATCGGCACCGAGACCGTCAAGCCGACCGAGGATAACCAGCACCAGTCGTCCTCGCTGACGTTCTACGGCTCGTCCTTCATCGCGGATGAGACCGGCGCGCTTGTCGAGCAGGCTGACCGCGAAAACGCAGGCGTGCTGACGCATACGTTCGATCTGGATGAGATCCGTGAGATGCGCCGTTCGTGGGGTGTCTACCGCGACCGGAGACCGGAAATGTATGGTGCAATGCGCGGTTACGGCGAATAATAAAAATTGAGAATTGAGACACCCACCGCAGTGGGCGTCCAGCGAGCAACCGCCCATAGGGCGGCTCTTAGCGAGTCGGAATGGAAAATTCCATTCACGAAAAAACGCAGACTGAGAATATTCTCAGTCTGCGTTTTCTATATCATAGATATTATTTTGCGAGTTCCGCCAGAAATTCATCCATGTTGGTGTCTTCTGTCATGGTAATGCGGTGCATGCTGTACAGCGTCTGCGGCAAACCCTGTACGACCGCATTCACGCCCGGCTGGGTGGTGAACGTCAGCTCGATGCCCTGGCTGCGCAGCGCATCCATCGTCAGTGTGCCGTACGCGCCTTCCGGATAGGACAGCGCGTTGACCTTTTCGCCGGTGATCGGCTCGATGGCCTGCTGGCTCTGCTGGATATCAGCCTTGACAGCGGCTTCGTAGTCCTCATCGCTTTCGCCGGGCAGCTGCGCGAGTGTTTCCCGAACACGGTCGTTGCCGTCCTCGAACGGCGGCCATTGGTGCATATCATAGGTATGGCTCTGGATAGAAATCAGGCCGGAATCCACCATTTCCTGCATCTCAGCCGCGCCGAAGTGCGGTGTCATGGCGTGGTCGGTGTCCTTGTAGGTATCCTTGCCGATGGAAACGCCGATGGCGAAAATGGTCGCCTTCATGTTGTATTCCCCCAGCACCGGGAACGCGTCCTCGTAGTTACTCAGATAGCCGTCGTCGAACGTGAGGACGATAGGTTTTTCGGGCAACGGTGTACCGTTGTAGACGTAATCGCGCAGCTGCTCAAGCGAAATCGTGTTGCAGCCGGCATCGGAAAGCGCCTGAATCTGCTTGCGGAACGTCTCCGGCGAAATAGTAGCTGAGCCGCTCACATCCTCGGTCAGCTGGTGCCACGTCAGCACCGGAACCTGAACGGCGGTGTCGTCGTCCGTGCGCGGTGCAGGACGCTGCGTGAAATAGTCATGCGGCGTGTCAGCCGTTACATAAGTGCCGAAATCCGACGGAATCGCGGTGATGGCAGGCGTAAAGTCGGGATACTCCTTCTCGGCAATGCGGGTTGCCATCATCTCGCCGATGTTGTTGCGGAAGTGCGTGCTGTCGTAGAAGAAGCGCGGCTCACTGCTGACGGACGAGGACGAAAAATCCCAGTAATCGGTCACTTTGGCAAGAGATTCGTAGAAATTCGTGATATCCTCGTCGTAAAAGTTCTTGTAATAGTCGGTGTACACCGGAGCGGTCAGCACAATGAGATTAACGCCGTTTTCTTCACAAACCTTGCGGATTGCAGCCACCGACTGCATGCAGGCTTCGGTCTTGTACAGGTGCAGCGGCTCGTGGTTGGGATAATTGGTGAATACCGGATAGGCGTTCAGATAATCCGCGGTAGAGCCGATCGGCTCCACATCACGCACGCGCTTGTCATACGCGCCGGTCTGCTCGTCAAATACGTCGAACGACTGCGGCATGAGCGTGTCTTTCTTCTTGTTCACCAGCTTCTGATAGCCATACCGCGGGTCCGCGAGGAGAAACCGCGAGTAATACGACAGCGCGGACATATCCGGGTCGGTTTTGTAGTGCAGGCTGTGGGTCAGCTTGTTGGACTCATCATCGTAGGTCAGGCCATTGTCCAGATACACATTCAGCACCAGATTTTTGACTGTGTAGTTGTCAATCAGGTAGTTTGCGATCTTTTCGCAGTCCTTCATATCCGCGCCATACATGATGAGGTTGTAGAACTTCGCGTTCAGCATCTCGTTAAACGATTCGGTTGGCAGCGAGCTGGTGGACGAGCAGCCGAGGAAATACGAGTCGTACTCGTCATGGTGCTGCTCGAGATAGGAGATTTTCGCCGCACGAGGGTTGTTGGTCTCGTCATACGAAAACCACTGCATAAACCGGTCGCCGAACGCGCCGAACGGGTCGGTGACGTAGTTGAATCCGGACAGCAGTGCGGCCAGGATCAGCACGATAACGGGCAGAGAAAGCACCCATTTTTTTGCGTTCATGCTCTGCCTCCTTAAAATTGCTTGTAGATGAACTCGGACGAGATGTATCCGGCACGGAAAATGCCGAACAGCAGCAGGACCACGAGCGAAACGGTCAGCACGGTCAGCTGCATGAGCGCCGGGCGCTCGTTGAGCCACGCCTGCACATCCGTGCCGCGTTCCTCAAAGAACTCCACGCCGTGGACGATGAGAATGCCGACAAAAATGATGATAAAGTCGGAAATACCCAATCCAAGCGTCGGCACAACCGACGTAAACTCACTGAAGTGCGGGTGCAGTACGGTCGTTCCGAGCAGCGTGAATACAGTCTTGAGACGCGGTGCGCGGGTGAAATAACGGCCGATAAACACCAGTCCGAACGTGCGGACGGTCATAAAAATACGCCAGCCGGTCGATTTGTCGTTGATGTGCAGCTTTTCCTTCCACGAAAGGAAGCGGCGCTCCATCAGCAGGGAAGCGGTAATGAGGATACCGTTCCACAGGCCGAACGCAATGTAGCGGAAGTTGGCGCCGTGCCAGATGCCGATGATCAAATACACGATAAACGTAGCAGTCGAGGTGGCACAGATCTTGCCCATCATGCCCTTGAAATGCTTGCGCGCCCACTTGCCGAGCTTGCCGAACGGCTTGGAAAACGCCAGAGGATAGAACACATAGTCGCGCATCCACGCACCGAGTGTGATGTGCCAGCGGCGCCAGTAGTCGGTGAGCGAGGTGGAAAACAGCGGTCGGCGGAAGTTGAGTGTCATATCGATGCCGAACATGCGCGCGACGCCGCGTGTGATGTCGATGCCGCCGGAAAAATCGCAGTACAGCTGAATACAGTAAAACAGAATACCGAGCGCAATGACAGCACCGCCGTAGGGACAGTTCTCCATGATGACGTTGTTTACCAGAACAGCCGCGCGGTCGGCGATGACAATTTTTTTGAAGTAACCCCAGAGCGCCAGCTGAATGCCGATCTGCAGGTCGTCCCAGCACAGCTTGCGCTCTGCGGTAAGCTGCGGCGCCAGCTGATCGAAACGGCTGATCGGTCCCTGCACCATTTGCGGGAAGAACGATACAAACAGACCGTAGCGCAGCGGATTACGTTCGGGCGCATATTTGCCGCGGTACACGTCAATGACATAGCTCATGGACTGGAAAATGAAAAACGACAGACCGAGCGGCACGACAAAATCCCATCGGGGAATGTGATTGCCGAGCGCGGACGGCAGCAGCTCGAGCGTGAAATTCCAGTATTTCATCGCGTAGAGCAAGCCAAAACAGCAGACCGCGCAAATTATCGCGATCTGCTTCTTTTTGTGCTGTATTTGGGCCTTTTGCGCCTTGTCGGCAGGCTTGATGGCGTTATAGCGTCCGAGAATAAGTCCGGTTACCCAGGTCATTCCGGACACCAGAACCACCCACGCAAACGCCTTGACCGAGCCGGCCATGTAAAATGCCGCACTCGCCAGCAGCAGGATGCACCACTGCGCCTTTTTCGGCACGATGTAGTAGAGCAGCACGCTCGCGATGGTGAGTACGATAAACGAAGCGGAAGTAAAAGCCATTAGTCCTGCGCGTTCTCGATCAGTTCAACGATGGCGTCAACCGAGTTGAAGTTCTCCGGCGTCAGGTCGTTAACGCCCAGCTGTACGTCAAATTCCTCCATCAGCTCGGAAATAACGGCTACGATGTCGAGGGAATCGATGATGCCGTCGTCGATGATGGCGGTTTCGTTCTCAAAGTCGTTGCCGGGGCAGATCTCATTCAGAATTTCGATAATTTTTTCTCTCATGGTCGATTTCTCCTTTAATTATATTGCAGCACGGCGGAAGTCCATCCGTCGGGCCGATAGCCGTGTTGTTCGTAAAAATGCTCGGCAGGAGCATTGCCGGTCCGCGCCCATACCTGACTTTTTGCACCATCCGTTGCCGCAAGATACGCGGTGAGCAGCTCGCCGGCGAGACCTTTTCCGCGGCAGTCCGCACGCACGGCAAGGTGCCGAATCTCGGTTGAGGCGCGGGAAACCGCAAAATGCAGCACACCGGAAACACCTTTTTCGTCCCGGGTGATAACGGTATGACCGTTTGCGAGGTTTTCGCGCAGATCGTCCGCAGTCGGCAGACAGCCGGTGAGAGCGGAGAAGTGCTCGCTTAAAAAGCGGGAAATATCCTCGAAATCCTCCAGCTTTGCAGGAACTGCGGTTGTTTCCGCCGGAAATGCTTCCGGTTTGCGGGTGCGCCGCGTGCGGCGCAGCACCTCACGAAAACCGAGAGCGCAGAACTGCGCGGCGGCATTTGCCATTGCCTCGGCATCCTTGGCGCGGCAGGACAGCTCGGTCACAACCGGCCTGTCCGTCTCCGGCAGGGAAAGCACTGCGTTCGGGTGCAGATAAAACGTCATCACAAGGTGGTCGCCGCGTTCGCGGAACAGCAGCAGTGCGCCGCCTGCCTCGTGGATGTACAGTCCGTTCGCGATTTCGCGCGTGTAGTCGTCACCGCGCAGAAAGTTGTTGGTGATGACACCTCTTTTGAGCTGTGCGTTCAGCAGATCGGAAATCTGTGCGAAATTCTCAATCTTCCGCATGGATAAATTGCTCCTTCAGCTTGACGCGGTCGATCTTGCCGTTGGCGTTCATCGGCAGTGCGTCCAGCTTTTCGTAGATGTTGGGCAGCATGTACTTGGGCACCAGCCTGCGCATGGCACGCGCGAGTGCCGCGGCATCCGGTTCGCCCTTGTAGATGCAGACAATGCGGTCGCGGTTGCGGTCGAACAGGCAGGCTGCTGCGGCGATGCCGTCCACGCTGTGCAGCGCGGTCTCGATTTCGCCAAGCTCGATGCGGTAGCCCATATGCTTGATCTGGCCGTCCTGCCGCGACAGGAAATACAGCAGACCGTCGTCCTTCTTGACGGCGATATCGCCCGTGCGGTACAGAATATCGCGGAAATACGGGTTTGCCGGGTTCTGGATGAAGCATTCGTTCGTCTTTTCCCAGTTGCCGAAGTAGCCGCTGGCCAGTCCGCTGCCGCGCACGCAGATTTCACCGGCCTCGCCGTCCGGAACGGGCTTGCCGTCCTTGTCGAGCAGTATAATCTGCATGTTGCGGCAGGCTTTGCCGATCGGAATGGCTTCATCGTCGCGGTAGTCGCGGGTGAGATGGAATGCGGCACAGTCCACGGTGGTCTCGGTCGGTCCGTACATGTTGACAACCGCAAGACCCGGAATCGCGGCCTTCCACGCGTTCACATAGCGCGCCTGCAGCGCTTCACCGCCGAGAGCGGCTTTGCGCAGCGTGGGCGGCGCGCACTTGCTCAGTGCACCCGAGCTTGCCACAAAGTGGAACGCACTGGTCGCCCAGTTGATGGCGGTCACGCCGACACGCTCCATCTCCTTGAGCAGCAGCATCGGGAAGGTAAACAGCTTTTTCGAGAAAATATGGCAGGTTGCACCGAGCGCAAGGGTCTGGTACAGATCCTTGCACGAAAGATCAAAGTAAAACGGCGCCTGATTGCCGAAAATGTCATGCTCGGTGTAGCCGCAGAACTCGCTCATCCAGTCGGTGAAGTCGATGACCGCACGGTGCGGAATGACGATTCCCTTCGGCGCACCGGTCGAACCCGAGGTGAACAGCAGGTAAACCGGGTCAATATCCAGTACGCTCTCACGGATGGACTGCAGCAGGTCTGCGTCAGCCGGTGCTGCAAAGCCCTCGTCCATCGAGATGAGCGGGGCACAGTCGGCAAGCGGCTCAGCCTGCTTACGGTTTCCCTCGGCGTAGACGATGGCAACAGGATGGACCTGCTCGAAAATACGGCGGATACGCGCTTCCGGCATGTGGTCGTCGATCGGAACGTAGCAGCCGCCCGCATACAGCACGCCCTGCATCGCGGCAACGCTTTCGGCCGTGCGGCCGATCAAAACAGCGACCGGCTTGTGCAGCGTATCGACGGTCTTGGCAAGGTGGGTGCCCAGACCCTGTGCGGCCTTCAGCAGCTCGCCGAAGGTGAACACGCGGTTCTCATCGCAGAACGCAGGCTTGTCCGCGTGCATTCGGGCAGAGGATTCCAAATATTCGAGTACATTTTTTCTCATAGACATACTTCCTCATTATGATAGTCTATTTTATCATAGAGGGCGGAAAAAGTAAACGGAAAACGGCAGTTACGTCGGAGAATCCATCCAGTGTGCGGTTTCATCCATAATATCGTGCAGAATAAAAATATCGTGCAAGGTATCACCGGTTTCCATTGAGTGGTTGGCGTTTTCGGTCAGATAGAGCAGAATGCCGATCTTCCGGCAGCCGTTCGTGATCATCTCGGTGTCCGCCCACGGATCGGCGGTGCCGTGAAAGGCGATGCCGGTCGGGTCGAGATAGGGCAGCGCCTGTTCAATCGGCGTGTAGTATACCTGCCGCGGATGAATGTTGTGCTGAACAGCATACCGTGCGGCAATCGCAGTGCCAATGCTCTTCGAGAGGAAGAAAACGCGGTCGTAAGCGGTCCAGTCGATGGTAGTAAGCTGTTCCTCTGCGGCAGAAAGCGCAGTCTGCACAGTCTGTTCGATTTTTTCGGCGTGACCTCTCAAACCGGTCGGCAGAGCGGGATACTGCACCGCGAGCAGGTCGCAGCCGCGTGCGCGTGCAAGTTTGGCGCTGTAATACAGCAGCGGTTTGTCAATATGGTAGCCGATGCCGGGGAACAGCACGGCAAGCTGGTTGCTCATAGGTAAGGCTCCTTTGGGGGAAATACAGGGTTACTCCGCCAGCTCCCGCACGGCGGCAATTGCGGTATCGACCTCGTTTTCCGTGTTGAAATACGAAAAGCTGAAGCGCACCGCGCCCTGCTGTATGGTGCCGAGCGCCTCGTGCATGCGCGGCGCACAGTGTGCACCGGCGCGTGTGGCGATGTCATAATCGGCAAACAGCGCGTCCGCGACCTCGGCGGAGTCATAGTCGCGGATGTTAAGTGCCACGACAGCTGCGCGTTCCGACCGGGAGAAATCACCGTAGACGGTCACGCCGTCAAGGTCCTTCACACCGTCGTAAAACCGCCGCATGAGTGCGCGTTCGTGTGCTCCGATGGCCTGCACGGTCTGTTTTTCGATAAATTTCAGCGCGGCATGCAGTCCGGCGATGCCGTGCGTATTGAGCGTGCCCGCCTCGAGCCGTGCAGGATACGCCTGCGGCTGTTCGCGGTCGTAGGAGTGAATGCCGGTGCCGCCGCGGAGCAGCGGCCGAAGCTCTACACCCGGCCGGATGCACAGACCGCCGGTTCCCTGCGGACCCATCAGGCCCTTGTGGCCGGTGAAGCAGAGCACGTCAATGTTCATGCGCTGCATGTCGATCGGTACCGCGCCTGCCGTCTGTGATGCATCGACAACCAGAAGCGCACCGTGTGCGTGCGCCATTGCACCGATTTTGGCGATATCGAGCAGGTTTCCGGTCAGATTGGATGCATGCGTGCAGACAACGGCCTTGGTTTCCGGTCGAAAGAGCGTTTCCATATCCTCATAGCGGATATTGCCCTGGCGGTCCGCCGGTACAAAATCCACCGATACGCCGCGCGTCTGCAGATCATACAGCGGACGGAGCACGGAATTGTGCTCCAGATCGGTCGAAATGACGTGATCGCCGGACGAAAACAGACCGTAAATTGCAATATTCAGCGCCTCAGTGGAGTTTGCGGTGAACACAATATGGTCCGCACGCGGACAGCCGAACAGCTTCGCCAGCCGGCTCCGCGTCTCGAACACCATGCGCGACGCGGAAAGCGACACACCATGTGCGCCGCGCGATGCATTTCCTGCGGTAAGGATGGCGTTTTTGACCGCCTCCGCGACTTCAGGCGGCTTGTGCAGCGTGGTCGCTGCGTTATCCAGATAAATCATGATTTCCTCCGTCAGTCGAACAGTTCGACGAGAGCATGTGTCTCGAATCCGATGCCGGTTTCACGCAGAGCGTCGAGGAGCACCTGTTCCTCGCTTGTTTCGGCCTTCCATGCCAGTCCGCAGCCTGCGCTCACCTGAGAGGGAATCGGGATCATGCGTCCGGGCAGACCGCGCTGCGTGAACATAGCTTCTGCCGCGAGCGCCTGCTCGGTGGACGCGAACGCGATGACCGCAAACGGCCGTTTGCGCCGCATCACGGGCGCAGAATGAGGTCGGCCTGCATCTGCTTCTCGGTGATGACGTACATGTTGGTCACGTCACCGACTGCCAGCTTGTCGGTCAGGCCGTAGTGGTTGAGACAGGTACCGCAGGTTAGAATCTCCACACCGAGCGATGCCAGGTTTTTCAGATCCTCGAGCGATGCCGAGTCTTCGCAGGTCAGGCGTGCGCCGCCGTTGTAGAACAGAATCGTGCTCGGCAGGTGCTCCTGCTGGGTGAGCGCAAAAATAAAGCCTTTCATCAGAATACGGCCCAGTTCCTCATCGCCCTCGCCCATATGGTCGGCGGAAATGACAACGACTGTCTTTTTCTGCGCCGCCGGTACCGTGCAGGCAATCTGCTCATCGGCTTCTGCCTTGCCGATGGAATTTTCAGTCGTGATTGTCACGCAGAACTCCTTGTCCGAGCGCTTTTCGGTCGTGATCGAGCAGCCCTTGCTCTCCGCAAGGCGGGTCAGATTCTGCACCGCAATTTCGTTATCTACCAGCGTCTGCACCGTGCCCGCACCGTTCAAATCCTGCAGCGCGTGCAGCGTTTTGATGACCGGAATCGGACATGCGTCACCGATCGCATTCACTTGTACCATAATGAAGTTCCTCCTTTTGGGGATGTTCTGTGGATAGTATAGCACAATAGAGCACGGAAGACCATAATTTATCCACAGGCTCGCGGAATACTGGGTGGAGAGGATGGTTTTTCTTGACGGTGTTCTCTTAAAAAGGGTAAAATTACAGTATGATGATCAATAACCCATTTACGGACAAAAGTCCGGCAGAAATTCAGTCCTGCTTTGCGGACAGGAATACCGAAAAGGACCTGGCAGACGCATATGCAGTTAGCAGCAATATGTTCTGGTGGACTGCAGATAATATAGACGATTATGATGAGGACACCTTGGAATACCGGACTGTCTGTGCGGTTACGGATGGCTGGGCTGCGCTAATGGATGTGTATCAAAGCAGAATTTTTGCTATACTGATAAAAGAGGGAATCCGCATCCCTGAAACCGCCCAAATCCATGTGCTGCTGCCATTTATGGAGCAGAACGGCTATATCTGCCATTCCGGCTGGTGGTATCCGGAAAACGAGTAACGCAGAAAGGGGGCATAACCATGCAATCCCGCACCTACCTTGCCATCGACCTGAAATCCTTTTATGCCTCCGTGGAGTGCCGGGAGCGTGACCTCGATCCGCTCGACACGCACCTTGTTGTCGCGGACGAGACCCGCACGGACAAGACCATCTGTCTGGCAGTCACGCCGTCGCTGAAAAGCTACGGCATTTCCGGCCGCGGACGGCTGTTTGAGGTACGTCAGCGCGTTAAGCAGGTCAATGCCGAGCGGCAGCGCCGTGCGCCCGGGCATACATTCACCGGCGCGTCTTACTCTGCTGCGGAACTGCGGGAAAACCCGTCTCTTGCGATGGATTTCATCATCGCACCGCCACATATGGCGCATTATATGGCGTACAGCAGCCGGATTTATGCCATTTACATGAAATATGTCGCACCGGAGGACATGGTTGTGTACTCGATCGACGAGGTGTTCATGGACGTGACCGGCTATCTTCAGACCTACGGCCTGACCGCGCGTGAGCTGGCACGGAAAATCATTCTCGATGTGCTGAACACCACCGGCATCACGGCCACAGCAGGCATCGGCACCAACCTGTTTCTTTGCAAGGTGGCGATGGATATTGTCGCCAAGCACGTTCCCGCCGACCGCGACGGTGTGCGTATCGCCGAGCTGGACGAGCGCAGATTCCGGCACGAGCTGTGGTCACATCAGCCGCTTACCGATTTCTGGCGCGTGGGACGCGGCACCGCGAAAAAGCTCGAGCAATACGGCATGTGCACCATGGGCGATATCGCGCTGTGCTCGGAGAAAAACGAGGATCTGCTGTATAAGCTGTTCGGCAAAAACGCGGAGCTGCTCATCGACCATGCGTGGGGATGGGAGCCGTGCACGGTCGCGGATATCAAAGCCTACAAGCCGAGCACCAACAGCATCAGCACCGGGCAGGTGCTTGCGTGTCCGTATACAGCGGACAAGGCACGTCTGGTTGTCCGCGAAATGGCGGATCAGCTGGTACTCGATCTGGTGAGCAAGGGCTTTGTCACCGACCGGCTTGTGCTGACCGTCGGATACGATATTGATAACCTGAACGATCCGGCACGGCGGATTAACTACCACGGCAGGACCGAGACCGATCGCTACGGGCGCACGCTGCCCAAATCTGCACACGGCACGCAGAGTCTCGGAGAACTGACCTCGTCTACGCGAAAGCTCATGGACGCAGCGACCACGCTGTTCGACCGCATTATCGACCCGAATCTGCTCATCCGGCGCATGTATCTGGTGGCAGATCACATCCTTCCGGAATCTGACGCGTCCCAGCCGGCTCGGTGTGAGCAGCTTGACCTGTTTACCGACTACGCCGCTGAGCAGGAGCGCCGGAGGGCAGAGCAGGCCGCACTCGAGCGGGAACGAAAGCTGCAGCAGGCGGCGCTTGCCATCAAGAGCAAATACGGCAAAAACGCGCTGCTCAAGGGCATGAACCTTGAGGAAGGTGCGACTGCCATCGAGCGAAACGGAAAAATCGGCGGGCATAACGCATAATCGGAAAAACATGCTAAGGCAATGTAAATGAATTGCCTGATTCTGCCTCTCCATTGACGTTCTATGTCGAAAATTCGACATTTCAGGCAGTCACCCTTGTATATGGCAATCAAAGGAAATATAATATATTCACAATAATATGGGAAATATATCTTTTCTGGAAGGATTGCGAAGCCGCAAGGCAGCTGCATACGGAGAAGCTAATGAAAATTATCTGCGAAAAAGGCTATCACGCCGGAAATGTCCTGCGTCTGGTAGCGGAATATTTGGAAAAACGATATCCGGATGATATGATTCTGGATGAAAATATGGAAATCACGCTTTCACTCAAGAACGGTGAGAACGGTCAGTCCATCGTGCTCGGTGAGAAGGAGCTGCAGCTGTCGCACCACACAGCCGACCATTCCGAGGACTACTATAATCATGATGTGCTGACCCATTTGTACACGCGCTGCAAGTACGAGCACGATCTCAAGGTCTTTCAGCTGGCGAATTATGCGCGGCTGACCTGCATTTACATGGATGCCGTCGGCCTACATGAGATCAACAACCACTTGGGACATGAGGCCGGCGACCACATGCTGCGCTCGATTGCGGACGGGATTCGGAAGTATTTCCCGGACGACTGCGCATACCGCATCGGCGGTGATGAGTTTGTCCTGCTGTGTCCGGCGCGTCAGCCGGAGGAGCTTGCAGAAAGCCTTGCGGCGTTCCGTCACACAATCCGTGAGATGGGGTATGAGGTCTCGGTCGGCGTGTCTGAGAGCACGGACAGGCAGACGCTGAACGAGACGGTCAATCGGGCTGAAACGGCCATGCGGCATGATAAGATGGAGTTTTACCGCAATAACGGCGGTATCCGTCAAATGCGCATCATCGATGACAAGCTGGAGCAGCTGCTCATCAAAAAGCAGGATGTTACCCGTTTTCTGCAGGCCATCGCACCGCTTTACAGGGGAGTGTACATGGTCAATGCCAAGCAGGATACCTGTCGGTATATCTATGTTCCGCCGTATTTTAAGACCATGCTGGAGAATAATCATCATGCGTTTATGTCTTCCGTGCGTGAGTACTGCCGCGAACTGGTTCATCCGGAGTATTATGACGAATTTGCAAAGCTGCTGGATTACAGCTATATAGAGGAGCAGATTGCGGCGCATGGTTCGCTGGAGATGACCTATCAGATACGGGACGGCAGCCGGGTACATCTCAAAATCACCATGGCCGACCGGAGTTCCACAGACGCACATGAGCTGCTGTGGATTTTTCTGGACGAAACGCAGTAGAAGAAAGCAGGTAAAGTATGTCCGCAATCGACAATCGAAAATACGCCGGGATTATGAATCTGCCGCATCATGTCTCCCCAACCCGTCCGCAGATGCCCATGAGCGACCGTGCGGCGCAGTTTTCGCCGTTTGCGGCGCTGACCGGGTATGCCGGTGTTATCCGTGAGACAGCACGGCTGACCGACCGCAAAATCGAGCTGGACGAGACCATGCTGACCGCACTTAACGAGCGGTATCGGCTGCTGCTTTCCGTGCTCGATACAGAACCCGAGGTGGAGATCACCTATTTTGTGCCGGATGAACGCAAATCCGGCGGTGCATACCGCACAGTTTCCGGTGTGGTCAAAAAGGCGGATGAGTTTACGCGGCGGCTGACCCTGACAGACGGCACGGTGATTCCGATAGAGGATGTGCTGATGTTGGATGGGGCAATATTTGGACAGAACGAATGAGAAAATCCACGCTCTTCACAAAGAAAAGCGTGGATTTTTGTACATTCAGTGCAGAGCATCCAGTTCCTCCTGCAGATACCGGAAGAACAAACCGGCGTGGTATCCATCTGCCACCGCATGTGCAATGGTGATATTGACCGGCATATTGACCTTTTCGCCGCATTTTTCGTATCTGCCCATGACAACGATGGGAAAGTACGCCGGCTGTCCGTCTGCGACGCGGCTGCCGCAGCCGGTAAACGCCGTCCACGGCGTACAGGATATGCAGTAGAAATTCGCAGGCTGATTCGGCTTGGTCTTGATGCCCTTGACATCCTTATAGGTCTCCATATCCGCGGTGATGGCGTTGTAAAACGTGGGGAAATCCTCGGAAAAGTCCGTCCAGCAGTCGGAAAACGTGCAGTCATCCGGATGAAAGAATGTGAAATTCGGCACGATTTTATCCCAGACACAGAGTTCGCCGTCCGCGTTTTTGAACATGCGGAAGTTCTCGATGCGGTTGAGCGCCTTGGTGACGCAGTAAATCGCCGCTGCGTAGAATTTACAGCCGTGTGCATGACAGAAACGGAGCAGGTTTTGCACATCCACCGGCGCCGTCATGTTGAATTCGACCTTGAGAGCCTCGGTATAGTAGCGGTAGTGCTCACGGCGAGGCCAGCTTTCAATATCGACTTTTTTGAAGGCTTGCATAGCATTCCATCCTTTCCGAACCCTGATGGTTACTCTGATTATAGCACAGCACCGCGCCGAGCGGGAACGGAAATTGCATTTTGAACGCAGAAATGCTACAATCATGAAAGAACAGGAGGCGCAATATGGATTACAAACGATTTGACGATACGATTCTCGTCCGTATGGATCGCGGCGAGGAGATTTTAGAGCAGGTGAAGGCGGTGGCTCTCAAGGAGCAGGTTACGCTCGCAAGCGTGCAGGCGCTCGGTGCGATCAATGATTTCACGGTCGGCGTGTACAATGTTGCGGAAAAGAAGTATTACGCGAACGATTTCAAGGGCAGCTTTGAGATTGTGTCGCTGACCGGCACGATCGACACGATGAACGACGGATTTTACTGCCATCTGCACTTGAGTGCGGGCAATGAGCGGGGACAGGTGTTCGGCGGACACCTCAACCGCGCGGTCGTCAGCGCAACCTGTGAGATGGTAATCCGGCTGATTGACGGCAAGATCGACCGTAAATATGACGATGTGACCGGGCTCAATCTGTTCCATTTTGCATAAGCTGTCGCGAAACTACAGTTTCGCCGACAAGCAGGAACGGACCGTGGGCCGTTCCAAAGTCGTACGAAAGTTCCTCCCGATGGTCGAAACTTTCTCCCTCCAGAAGTCAAAAATCCGAGGCGCATGTCCCCGGATTTTTTGCATTTGCAAAGCAAATGCTATTTGATGCGCGCTAACGCGCGAAATATTTGAGAATATTGATGATATGACTTTTCGATAGCTTTTTTGCTGTCAAATCTGCTGTTCGGCGGCGAACTGCGCCGCGCCTGCGGCAGCTTCCTCGCGGCCGTCGGACAGCGTGAGCGGACAGCCGAAGGCAGACTCAAAGCGCTGCTGCAGATACCGGTTCTGCCGCAGACCGTTGCCCGAGCCGATCAGCCTTTTCGGCGTGCCGCCGGCCTGCCGATACGCGGTGTACATTCGATGCAGCTCGTCGGCCATGCCGTCCATCACACCGTAAATCAGGTGTAAAGGCGTGAAATTGTGCGTTGTAAGGCCGGAAATACTGCCGGTCAGGCTGCTGTCTGCGCGCGTGCCTTCAAACAGGGTGCAGACGGCAGGCACATCATCCGGACGCGGATTTTCATCCAGCAGACGCGCCATTGCGTCATAGCAGCTGTGCACCTCCGTGCCGAGCATGGACGCGGTGGAGCGGAAAAACTGCTCAAGCAGCGCGTAAGCGCGTCCGCCGCACAGCGAAGCACCGGCCAGAAGATAGCCGCCGCCCGGCATGGGACGGGTCTCTAAGCCGTCTGCCTGCAGATAGTGCGGCGTGAACACGGAGAACTGACTGCCGGTGCCGACATTCACAAGCATTTCGGCGGTTTTGTCGCGCACCGAGCGCAGAAAGCTGGCTTGATTGTCACCGATGGCGGCACAGACAGCCGCATTCCGGAAGTGCCCGATTACCGGCTCGGCGGCAAGCTGCGGGACAAAGTTCGGGTCGATACCGGCGTTTTGCAGAGCGTTTTGGTCGAAAGCACAGTGTTCCGCGTCGAAGAAGCCGATGCTTGCGGCATTGCTGTCATCCATGCGCGGCGCAGCCAATCCGCACAGCCGCATGGCAAGGTAGTCACCGATGGTGCAGCAGGTGACGGCGGCGGGCGGCACAAGTCCGGCGGCAAGGTTGTACGCGTGCGTTGCCAGACCGAAACCGACTGCGGCAAGGCATCCAGTCTCGCGCGTGAGATACTGCACCCAGCTTTCGGTTTTGCTGTGCGGCAGGCTGCCGCGCGCGTCCTGCCAGGTGTACAGCGGACTGACGGCATTGCCGTCCGCGTCCACATACAGAATGCCGTGCATTTGCCCGGTCACGCCGATGGAATGAATATCCGGATAGCGTTCAAACAGCGTTTCGATAACAGAAAGTGCGGTTTGCGTGATCTTTTCCACGTCCTGCTCGCGTGCGCACGCCAGCGCAGACGGAATAAAGGCACCGTTTGCCCGCGTTTCGCTGGCGAGAAACTGCCCGTCCTCGAGCACAGCCGCGCTGATCGTTGTGGTGCCGATATCAATGCCTAATGTTTTCATGCTGGGTTCCTCGGTTCGCCTGATGGTTCTGTCAGCAGTATAGCACAGCGGAGCGTGTATGAAAAGAAATTGCGCACAAATTTGTCCACAAGTTTGTGGATAATTTACCGACTTGAAAAACGAGTTGCACATGCTATAATAAAGTCGCAAAACAGAGAAAAGGGGAGCGAACAACATGGACCGAAATTTTCTCAAGCAGAGCATTCGGCGTGAGCTGGACTATTACAAGGACGGCCTGTTCAACGAGGATGAGGATGAATACTGGGAGCGTGCATGGGCGGCGCCGGACGATGACGACAGCATGGCGGAAAACGGCTTTCTCAATGTAGCGATGGCGCATCTGCAGGGCGATGAATGCGACGAAATCGTGCTGCTCGGCACGGAATACGGCTATCATGAGCCGGATTACGACAGCTATATCGACATCGGACACGCCTTTGTCAACGATATGGGTACCGGTTTTCTGCAGACCGAGGGCACCGAGGATGACTGGGAACAGCTGGTTGACGATATTGCGGAAATTCTGGATGGAAAGACGGAGTAGCTTTCCACTGAGTTATCCACATTGCTGTGGATAAAATAAAAACGCTCGAGTAATCTGATATGCTCCCCCTATAGAAGACTTTTCTAATTCTTTGTCTTCTACAGGGGGAGCATATCAATCTCGAGCGTTTTTATCGTCACGGCGGAGAAAAGGCGCAGCTGGAGGCCGCGCCTTAAACCTTAATATTATTGCAGGGGTGTTATTTTACAGCACCTGCGACATCAAAATCGCGCAGATCATAATCGGAATATTAAACGCGATAAACGTTGGGATACAGGTATCGCGGATATGGTCGTGCTGACCGTCAGCGTTGAGACCGGAGGTTGGGCCGAGCGTAGTATCGGACGCGGGCGAGCCTGCATCACCGAGGGCAGCGGCGGCTGAGATGAGCAGAATAGTAGCCGGAGTGGAGAACCCAAGCGAACTGCACATCGGCACGAACAGCACAGCCAACACAGGCACAGTGCCGAACGAGGTGCCGATACCCATCGTCACCAGCAGACCGATGAGCGTAATGACAACCGCAGCGACAGCCTTGCTGCCGCCTACGGCGGAAATACCGGCGTTTACGAGCGCGTCAATGCCGCCGGTGGCCTTGATGACCGAGGCGTAGCCGCCTGCCACCAGCATAATAATGGCAATCTGACCCATCAGACGGATACCGCCCTCGATCTGCTCGTCAATGTCACTCCATTTGATAGCGCGGAACACGATGATGATGATCAGGCCGCACAGCGCGGAAAGCGCCAGATCCTGACTGATAACCTGCACGACTGCGACAACAATCGCGGCGGCAAGCATGACATAATGGCGGTACTCGAGCTTTTCCGAAATTACCTCGGCAGCGGAGGTGTCTGCTTCAATGTCGTGGTAGTCCCGCGGCTTGCGGTACAGGACAAATACGGCGATGAACAGACCGATCAGCATGGCAACGCCAATACTCCAGTTGGCGGCGGTAACGTCCTTGACCGTTACAGAAAGACCGTTTTCACTCAGATTATCCGCGATAACGCGCTGGAAAATCAATCCGAAACCAAACGGAATGGTGATATACGGCGCTTTATGGCCGAACGCCAGCGCACACGCAACGGCACGCCGGTCAAGCCGCATACGGTTCATCATGCCGAGCAGCGGCGGCACGAGAATCGGGATATACGCGATATGTACCGGAATGAGGTTCTGCGACAGGCAGGCAACGAGCGTCAGCACACCGATGAGCGCCAACTTGTGTCCGCCGAGCAGGCGTGACAGCTTTTTCGACAGAATATCGGCCAGACCGGTCGTGGCGATGCAGGTGGCAAACGTGCCGAGCAGGATGTACGCCAGCGCAGTCGTAGCGTTGCTGGCAAAGCCGCCGGTCAGCAGCTGCATAACGGTCTGCGTGCCCTCGGGCGCGTTCAGCAGCGGGATACCGCCGGCCACGCCGCCGATGATGCACGCGATGAGCATGGACAGCAGCACATTCAAACCGGTCAGGCACAGAACACAGAGCACCAGTACGGATATCGTGACCGGGTTTGTGAGCAGGCTGAAAAGAATAGACATGGATGGTTCTCCTTAGAAACAAAAACCGCATGCAGCGGGACTTGCACACGGTAAAGTATTGAAGTTTTTCTTATTGTAGCAGAAAAAAGCCAAATCGTCAAGAAATGTTTCTTATCGAAAGAAGTTATTGGAAAAGCAAACGGCACCTGCGGGGAACAGGTGCCGAAAGATACTATATAAATAGGTAAAACGGAAATTACTGGCGGCGCTTAAAATCCAGATAGCCCTGCAGGATAAGCGTTGCTGCAACGGCATCGACGCTTTGGCGGTGCTTTTTTTCCTTTTTGCCGCTGCGGTGCAGGATTTCGTGTGCGGCGACCGTCGTGCGGCGCTCGTCCCACAGTACAACGTGCAGTCCGGTGCGCTCCTCCAGCTCCTTCGCCAGAGTCTCGCACTTTTCGGCGCGAGGGCCAACTGTGCCGTCCATATTCTTCGGGTGGCCGAGGACGATCTCCTCGATCTTGTTTTCCTGAATGAAGGCCACCAGCTTGTCCATCAGCTTGGCGTAATTCCACTCATGGATGACGCTCGGCGAACCGGCAAGAAAGCCGGAAGGATCGGAGATCGAAAGGCCGGTGCGGGCGTCTCCGTAATCAATGCCCAAAATACGCATAGTCATACTCCTGTTTCTTGGGCAGTTTTTCAAATCGGTGTTTTCTGCCCGTGTGATTACCCTGAGTATACCATAAAAAACGAAAATAATCAGCACTTTTTCAGAAAAAATGCTTGACCGTAAATCGCTCACATGCTATACTAAAAACACCTATGCAGGTTCTTTTTTTGCGCCTATTTTTCGTGTGTCTGAAAAGTTGACGTCGGAACGCTGACAGAGGGAGGCAATTAGCTTCAAGCCGTGTCACAGGGATACGGAAACGAAGCGAGATATTAAAAGGAGGTGCCGTTATCTATGCGCGTAAAGATCACGCTGGCCTGCACCGAGTGCAAGCAGAGAAACTATGACACAATGAAGAACAAGAAGAATGATCCGGATCGTCTGGAAATGAACAAGTACTGCCGTTTCTGCCGGAAGCACACGCTTCACCGCGAAACGAAGTAAGGGAAAGGAAGTAGCTTAATGGCTGAAGAAACCAAAGCGAAAAAGCCCGGTCTCTTTGCTCGTATCGGCAAGTGGTTCCGCGAATTGAAGAGCGAATGCCGTAAGATCGTCTGGCCCACCCGTGAGCAGACGACGAACAATACGCTGGTCGTTATCGCCTGCGTAGTCATCATCGGCATTTTCATCTGGGTGCTTGACATCGTATTCGGTCTTGGTGTCCAGACGCTGCTTAAACATTTCGCCGCCTAACTTAAAAGGAGGCAACAATGTCAGACGCTGCAAAATGGTACGTTGTTCATACGTACTCCGGCTACGAAAACAAGGTAGCCTCTTCGATCGAAAAAGCGGTCGAAAACCGCAAGCTGCATGACCTGATCCAAGCCGTCAACATTCCGACCGAGAAGGTCGTTGAGGTAAAGGACGGCAAAAGCCGCGAGGTAGAGCGCAAGCTGTACCCGGGCTACGTGCTCGTTAAGATGATCATGACCGATGAAACCTGGTATCTGGTCCGCAATACGCGCGGCTGCACCGGTTTTCTGGGTCAGGACAAGTCCGGCGGCTCTAAGCCGATTCCGCTGACTGAGGAAGAGATCATCGCAATGGGCGTGGAAAAGCGCGAGATCGAGGTAAACTACGCCGCAGGCGACAGTGTTCGCGTTATCGACGGCGCGCTGGCAGGCTTTATCGGCGTTGTATCGTCGGTTGAGCCGGATAAGAACAAGGTAAACGTAACCGTTTCCATGTTCGGCCGCGAAACCCCTGTCGAGCTTGAGCTCGATCAGGTTGAAACTCTCGACGAGTGACAATGAGCGGAAGATAGATTTCCGCATTTACGGCAAGTGGGAGAGTTCCGTGCCAATTAGGAACTCGCCAGCCACCACATTTTTTGAAGGAGGAACCTTTCAACATGGCACAGAAAGTAGTAGGTTATATTAAGCTCCAGATTCCCGCAGGCAAGGCAACCCCGGCTCCCCCGGTAGGTCCGGCTCTCGGCCAGCACGGTGTAAACATCATGGCTTTCACCAAGGAATTCAACGAGCGCACCAAGAACGATGCCGGCATGATCATTCCGGTTATCATTACGGTTTATGCTGACCGTTCGTTCAGCTTCGTTACCAAGACGCCTCCGGCGCCGGTTCTGATCAAGAAGGCTTGCGGCATCGAGTCCGGTTCTGCTGTACCGAACAAGACCAAGGTTGCAAAGCTGTCCAAGGCTGACTGCCAGAAGATCGCAGAGACCAAGATGCCCGACCTGAACGCCGCTTCTCTCGAGGCTGCTATGAGCATGATCGCGGGCACCGCCCGTTCGATGGGTATCACCGTCGAGGAGTAATCTCCGGTTTTTATTTGTTGTACGAAGCTGTGGCTATCTGCCGCATACAGTGGGAGGGTTATTCAAGTTCCCGCTTAACCACTTAAGGAGGATTTATTGTGCATAAAGGTAAAAAGTATGTAGACAGCGCAAAGACGATCGACCGCACCAAGCAGTACGATCCGGCTGAAGCGCTTTCCACCGTTGTTTCCACCGCGAAGGCTAAGTTCGATGAGACCATCGAGCTGCACGTAAAGCTGGGCGTTGACTCCCGTCACGCTGACCAGCAGGTTCGCGGCGCTATCGTTCTGCCCCACGGCACCGGCAAGCAGGTTCGCGTTGCTGTATTTGCTAAGGGCGCAAAGGCTGACGAGGCTCTGGCTGCAGGCGCAGACATCGTTGGTGCAGAGGACCTGATGGAGCGCATCCAGAAGGAGAACTTCTTTGAGTTCGACGTAGTTATCGCTACCCCGGACATGATGGGCGTTGTAGGCCGTCTGGGCCGCGTGCTTGGTCCTAAGGGCCTGATGCCGAACCCGAAGGCTGGTACCGTATCTATGGACGTTACCAAGGCTGTTCAGGAGTCCAAGGCTGGTAAGATCGAGTACCGTCTCGACAAGACCAACATCATCCACTGCCCGATCGGCAAGGCTTCCTTCGGCGCTGAGAAGCTGCAGGACAACTTCGACGCTCTGATGGGTGCTATCATCAAGGCTAAGCCGGCTGCTGCAAAGGGTCAGTACGTTCGTTCCTGCGTTATTGCTTCTACCATGGGCCCCGGCATCAAGGTAAGCACCGCAAAGATGATCGGCTAATTCAATAGCATTTTACTCGGCGGTTTTCCGCTGAGAGTCAGAAAGACAGACCGATGATTTCGATTGTTGGTCTGTCTTTTTGTAAAATAGCGTGGATTTTCACTGCACCAGACAGCGTGTGCCGAACAATACGAAAACTCTCTCGATTTCAGAAAAATAACAGGAAAGGCAGGTTAATTATGCCCGGTTTAGTCTTAGAAGGCGGAACCTTCCGCCCGGTATTCTCCTGCGGCGTGATGGACGCGCTGCTCGATAATGACATCATGTTCGATTACGTCATCGGCGTTTCCGCCGGCATCACCTATGCGGCGTCGTATCTCTCGCGGCAGCGCGAGCGCAACATTAACATACTGCGGCAGTATCGTGGTGACAAGCGCTATTTCGGCGCGCGCAACCTGCTGCACGACCACTCCATTTTCGGTACGGATTTCGTGTTTGATACTATCCCGAACCAGCTTGTGCCGTTTGACTGGGACGAATTTCACAAATATCAGGGTAAATGTTTGGTGGGTGTTACCAATGCAAAGACCGGTAAGGCCGAATACCTCGACGGCATGCACTTGGATCGTCCGTGCACGATGCTGCGAGCGACCTGCGCCATCCCAATCTACTTTCCGCCGGTGCAGATGGACGGCGAGACCTATTACGACGGCGGTCTGGCCGACCCAATCCCGATTCTGCGCAGCCTGCACGACGGCAACGAGCGCAATCTGATCGTGCTCACGCAGCCGGAAAGCTACCGTAAAACGCTTGGACGCGGCGTGCAGTTCACCGCAAAGTGGCTGAAACGCAAATATCCGGCAATGCCCAAGGTGCTGCTTGAGCGTGCCAAGCACTACAACGAGACAGTTTGCTTCTGTCACCGCCTTGCGGAGAACAAACCGCAGGATACCGTACTCCTTCAGCCGGAAAAATCGCTGAACAGCTTTGAAAAAGACGTGAAAAAGCTGGAATGGGGCTATGAAATGGGGTATAATATGACGTGTGCCCGGATGGAGCAGATCAAAAATCTGTTCCGCTGACGGGTTTTGGAAAAAGAGAAATATTTTAGGGGGAATGAAAAAACGATGCAAAGCAACAGAATCATTCAGGTAGAGGAAAAGGTGCCGCCGCGCCTGCTCGTGCCGTTCATCTTCAAGATGAACCCGGCGATCGTGCTGTTCATGAACGGTATCGGCACGCTGCTGTTCATCCTCATCACCAAGGGCAAGGCGCCCGCGTATCTCGGCTCGTCGTTCGCATTTATCGCTCCGGCGACCATCGTTATCAACAACTGGGGTTATCAGTATGCGCTCGGCGGCTTTGTTGTCGTAGGTGCGTGCGGCTGTGTGCTCGCGTTCATTATCTATAAGTGCGGCACGGACTGGATCAACGTCGTTCTGCCGCCTGCTGCCATGGGGCCGGTTGTTGCCCTGATCGGCTTGGAGCTGGCAGGCTCTGCGGCTTCTACCGGCTGCATTGTCGGTGACAGCGTCACCACCGGAACGGTTATCACCTTCCTTGTAACGCTGGCCGTTGCGGTATTCGGCAGTGTGCTGTTCCGCGGCTTCTTCTCGACTATCCCGATTTTGATCGCCATTATCTGCGGCTACATCGCGGGTGTGCTCACCGGTGTTATCGAAACCCAGACCATCATTGATGCGCTGCACACCAGCTTTATCTCCATCCCGAACTTCCAGACCCCGGAGTTTGACATCAACGCGATTTTGATCATTCTTCCGGTCCTTCTGGTTATCGCAAACGAGCATATCGGCCATCAGCTGGTTACCGGCAAGGTCATCGGCCGCGATCTGCTCAAGGATCCCGGTCTGCACCGTTCGCTGTTCGCGGATAACTTCTCGACCATGATCTCCGGCTTTATCGGCTCGGTGCCGACCACCACCTACGGCGAGAACATCGGTGTTATGGCTATTACCAAGGTGTATTCCGTGCGCGTTATCGGCGGCGCGGCTGTGCTGAGCATCATCTGCTCGTTCGTCGGCCCGCTGGCAGCTCTGATCCAGACCATTCCGGGTCCGGTCATCGGCGGTATCTCGTTCCTGCTGTACGGCATGATCGGCACCTCCGGTCTGCGTATTCTGGTTGACAATCATGTGGATTACAGCAAGAACCGCAATATGATCCTGACCTCGGTTATCTTTGTTACCGGCCTGTCCGGCGTTACGCTGGCGTTGGGCGATGTATCGCTCTCCGGCATGACCCTCGCCGCTATCGTCGGCATGATCATGAGCCTTGTGTTCTATGCGTTCGATAAGTTCCATCTGTCGAATGATGCGTAAGTGAATATGGAAAAAGCGTCTGCGTGAGCAGACGCTTTTTTATTATGAAAATCATGAAACAGGTGCGGAATTGGACGAATCAACTTGTGCAATCGCTTCCAGATGGAGCAGGGTTAGATTTAACATATTCAGCTGTGCCGGTCCGATCGACGTCAGAGCGAATGGAAGCGATGGAATAGCGGAGAAACGCTTCCGAATCTTGATATCGGTATCGCAGCCTGCATAGGAAATGCTGAATTTAGTCTCGGTTTCAAAGATATTTCCTAATATACTGGAGGTCTGAAGGCTTTTCCACATTTCAGATATCGCGGTATGATTAGAAAAGTCTAATTCTATATATGGGTGATAGGGATTCTTGCTTTGAATAACGATTGCTAATTTGTCATAGACCGTTTGCCCGGCGGCATGCTGTTCGGCGGCGTCTTGAGAAATGCCGCCTTTCGTTTTCATTTGCGTATAGGCGTGCTTTGAAGTAATAAGCTGTGCCTGGAGAATATCGGAGTAGGGAAGAGAAAAACACTCAAATGCTTCTAACGGATGGGCATTTGTGCATTGAAGGGCATGTAATTCCGGCAAATCCTTTGTTTTATAATAGAATAATTGCTGATTGGCACTGTCCAGAATAATACCTTGCGAACCGGAAAAGTTGATACGGCATCGATCAATAACAGCATGGGAGGGGCATGTGATTTCTATGCTCCAGTCACATTTGCTGCACTGTGTCTGCAAATGCTGATTTAAGGCGGTATAAGCTGCTTCCAACCATTTCGGTAAGTCTTGATTAAACAGATGTACAACATCCTGTCGTGCCTCGTCATGAAGCCACTTATTGGATAGTATGGAACGAAGGGCAGCATAGATTCCCCAGAGTATGAGAGCTATAATTAGACATACTAAGAGCGTTCGTAAGATTACCATGTATCGTCCTCCTGTTATCTTCTTTAGTATAGCTGGAAGAAATATGTATGTCAATTATGAATATCATAATGATATCGTAATATCATCGTGATTGGCATACCCTATAATAAGGTGATTGCATGCTGATTATAGGGGAACGAATTAAAATGCTGCGGGAGAGTCACAACCTCTCACAGGCCGCGCTGGCAAAGCGGCTGGGCATCACACGGTCGAGCGTAAATGCGTGGGAATTGGGCCTGAATGTACCGAGTACGCAGTATATTATCGAATTATCCGAGATTTTCAAGGTATCGACGGACTATCTGCTGTGTGTTGCAAAAACGCAGACGCTGGATTTAACAGGTCTGGACGAGGAGGATATCGCCGTTCTGTATGCGCTGGCGACCCATCTGCGTAGAAAGAACCGGGAAATAAAATTATAAAAATAATTTGAAAGGTGTCTGCTCATGCAGATGCTTTTTATTATCCCATTGTTGAAAATCGAAAATCCTTACTATATAATTGTAAATATCCTGACAGATAACGGAGAAAACACAATGCAGAACGAAAAAACATCCGTTTTGGTGCTTGCGCAGTGCGATTTGACCATGCGCGAGACATTAAATACCCGATTCGGCACGCAGTGCGCGTTCACGTTCGCGGAGAACGGCGAACACCCGACCGCGGAGCAGCTTCGCGCGGCTGCGGTTATTTTCGGCGAGCCGAGTGAAGCCCAGCTGGCGCAGACCGAAAACCTGCGTCTGCTGCAGCTGACCTGGGCGGGCGCGGACAAGTACACGCGCATGGAAAACCTGCCGCAGAGCGTGGTGCTGGCGAACGCGTCCGGTGCGTTCGGCACGATCATCGCGGAGTACGCGATTGGCAGTCTGGTGGCGCTGTACCGCTCGTTTGGACGGTACTGGAGCAATAAACAGGCGCATATCTGGCAAAAATACGACCATGCGGAGACGATTTCCGGCAAGACCGCACTTGTACTCGGCATGGGCGACATCGGCGCGAATGTGGCCCGCCGATTGAAAGTCTTCGGCGCAGCTGTGCTCGGCGTGAAGCGCACAGCGGTTTCGGCCGTACCGGCAGACTTCGACGAAGCGCATACACTCGATGCGTTAGACGCTCTGCTCCCGCGGGCGGACATCGTCATTGGCTGCCTTCCGAACACGCGCGAGACCGCGGGTCTGCTGACGGCCGAGCGTCTGCACGCAATGAAAGCAGGCGCGGTGCTGGTCAATGTCGGACGCGGCAGTCTGGCGGGGACGGACGATCTGGTGTCGGCTCTGCAGGACGGCCACCTCGGCGGCGCCGCACTCGATGTGTTCGAGACCGAACCGCTTCCGGCGGACTGTCCGCTGTGGGACATGGAGAACGTGCTGCTCACGCCGCATATCGCAGGCCCGAGCTTTGGCGGCAGCGCGGACGTGCAGAACACGATCTGGCATATCTGCATGGACAATCTGGAGCGGTATTTGACCGGAAACCCGTTGAAAAATGTCGTAAACCGGTCGGAGGGATACTGATACGCGTTTCCTGCAGGTATAGCAACAAAGAGAAAACGAGCCGAAAGCCATGCTGTCGGCTCGTTTTTTGGTGCTCAGCAGTTTTTGAAAAACCAGAGGATAAAGTTGATAACCTCTATGCCGAGGAAAATCAGGGCAACCACGCAGATGACAGCCGTTGCTGCCATAAACTGGATGGACGGTTCGCCCAGGCTTTCAAAAATCACGCAGGTCAGCGCAATAAACAAGCTGATCATGCACGCCGTATGCAGCGGATGCTGCAGGATCCACTTGCTGATCTGACCGGATTCGTCGGATTTCGGTGCAGGCTCGGTTGTTTTCTGCTCTGCGGAGACAGGCCGGCGGCCGCCGGACGCATTCGGTGCATTGCGCGCCGCTTCCTGCATGCCCTGCCGGTAGTGCACATAGCCGTCAAGTCCCTTGCCGTAGAAGCCGTAATCGTCGTTTTTCATATGCCATGCCTCCCTTTCATGCTTTGAGTATCGCATATCGGGTGTCCGATAAAACGGACTCAGAAGCGGTTGAACACAAATTTTCCAAATTACTGCTTTTACCATAGCATAACCGGGCGCAAAACACAAGCGGTGATAATATGTACAAATGCTGACAATTCAAATTGTGCAAAAGGAATGAAAAGTTATAAATACGCAAAACCGACACCAAATCGACAAAATTTTGTGATAAACGTCGTTGCAAAAAATGTAAAACAGTGATATGATGTAGGCAAATAAAGTGGCACAAGGGTACCCTTGTGTCTGAGGTACTCGCCCTCAGACACAAAACCTTCCTAAGTACAAATTTTGCGAAGGAAAGGCGAAACGGCACCGCTTTTGCCGGAAAAAATAATTTTGAGGAGGATAAACATGAAAAGAAGATTGTTATCGGCTTTTCTCGCTGTGATGATGGTGCTGACTATGGCACCGGTGGCATTTGCGGCGAATACGGCGACTTCTGACGGAGAAGCGTTGTCGAAATTGTTTACTGATGTTCATGCTGGTGAATCTGGTTCAGGCAATGTTACTGTTACCATCGATAAAGATTATAATTTGACTGGTTATCAATGGACATCGCTTACTGTTCAAGGCTACACAGGTGCAGGTGTTGTTACTGTGGAGGGTAACAACCACAAAATTACTGGTCTGAATGCACCGCTGTTTGCAGGTGGCTTTGCGGGCGCTTCTGGTATCGTTGTCAAGGATTTGACCTTGACTGATGTTACTATCAATGATAGTACGAGTAATCAGGGCATCGGTGCATTTATCAACAATGTTGATTCTATGCCCAAGATTGAACTGGATAACTGCCATCTGACTGACAGCTCGATTGTCAGCAATGGTGGTGCTCGTGTTGGTGGTCTGATTGGCTGGACTTCCGGTTACAACAATCCCAACGATGGTCCGGTTGATACTTATGTTACCATTCAGAATTGCTCGGTAGAAAATACGAAAATTACTGCAAAGGGTTCTGTTGGCGGTATTATTGGTCATGCTGGTGCAAATCCGGCAACTTACCATACCTTTACCAATAATACAGTGACGGATTGCATTCTGAACTCTACCGATGATGGCGGCTGGCGTGTTGGCGTAGTTGTTGGTACAGTCAACGTAGGCGAAGTTGCTTTGAACAATACTACCGAAAGCGGTAATACAGTAACACAGACAGGCAAGACGGCTCCGGCGGGTCAGTCTAACCTGTATGGTCGCTTTGTTCCGGGTACCACTGGTAAGCTGGTTATTGACGGCACAGCTGTTTTTGATTCCAGCATTGTTGCAGTGGTCGATAATAAGGGTTATAAGACGCTGGCTGACGCTGTTGCAGCAGCACAGGGCGGCGCAACCGTTAAGCTGTTGAAAGACGTAACAGAAGATGTTGTTATTCCGGCTGGCAAGACCATTACGCTTGACCTGAATGGCAAGAAGCTGACGAACAAGACCGGTCATACCATTACTGTTGAACAGGGTGCAACTTTGACAGTTACAGGCAAGGGCACTGTTGATAATGTAACACACCAGAAGGCTGCAGTATGGAATAACGGTATTTGCTATTTGAATGGTGGTACCTATGATCGCAGTAAGGAAAATGGTAAAAATGCAAATGATAGTGGTAGCAATTCGTTCTATGCGGTACTGAATCATGGCACCATGGAAATTAACGAAGGAGCTACTGTTTACCAGAGCGGTCATTATTCCAGTCTGCTTGAAAATGGCTATCAGAGTGCAACTTCCGGTAATCAGGGCACAGGCTATGTCGAGGGTACCAATGCTGAAAATCCGACTCTGACTATCAACGGTGGTCTGTTTACTGGCGGCTTGAATACCATTAAGAATGATGATAATGGTATCATCACAATCAAGGATGGCACCTTTACCAACTACACGCAGGCTGCTTTTATGAACCACCATGTAGCTACTATTGAAGGCGGTGTATTTGAGGCTGAGAATGTTGCGGCAGTGCTGAACTGCGGTGCTAATTGTGTGTTGGATGCTACACATGACAAGCATGAAACTACCATCACTAATGGCTACTTTAAGGGTGCATTGGAAAAGAACTTTGGCAAGTTGGAGGTTTCTGGCGGCTACTTCACCGTTGACCCGACCGAGTATCTTGCAACTTATACTGATGCCAAAAAGAAGTACATTGCTAAGGCAGTTACCGGCGATTACAAGTTCCATGTTGAACTGGCAGATGCAAATGACCTGCAGGTAGTTCCGGTTGCTGGAGCAACGTCTGCACCGAGCAAGGAAGAACTTACAAAGAACAATAATATTCCGTCTGACAAGGTGGACAATATTGTTACTGCTGCAAAGGCAGTTTCTGCACCGGAAATTTCTAAGGCAGCACAGGAAGTAGCAGCTAATATCAGCGATAATAGCAACACACTGGATAAGCAGTATCAGGACGCAGCAAAGAACGAAGTTCCGAATCAGGAAAAAATCGAAGTTCGTACTTATCTGGATGTAGAGCCGAAGGCGTATAATGAATCTGCCTACACGCTTGATATTACCCCGAAGTATGATGTTGTTGTAGTTGGTACCAAGGATGGTGCTGCCGCTGAAAAGGTAGTAGCATCTGACACGCTGAAGGTTACCAATGCAACCAACGTTTCCATTCAGCTTCCGGCTGATTTTGTAGCAAACACCGACACGCTGTATGTACAGCATAAGGGTCACGAGTACGATGCAGCGGTAACCGCAAATAACGGCGTTTATACTGCAAACTTCACCAATCCGGACGGCTTCTCTGAGTTTACTATCAGCAAGACTTCTCAGAGCGTTGCCAAGGTTGGTAATAATAAGTACACCACCTTCCAGGATGCGGTCAACGCAGTTGCAAACGGCGGCACGATTGATATTGTAGGAGGCACTTCGTACACTGCAACTATCAACAGCGGCGATTCCAAGACCTTTACGGTTAAGAATACGCTCGGTTCGGACATTACCGTTAAGGTAAATAATGATTCCAAGACGGTCGGCAAGAATAACGGTACACAGAGCTTTACTTACACCAAGCCGTCCTCCGGCGGTTCCTCCGGCGGCAGCTCCTCCGGCAAGACGACCTACAAGGTAACCACCTCGGCGGTCAACAACGGCGGCGTAAACGCTTCTCCGTCCAACGCGGAAAAGGGCGCGACCATCACCATTACCCTGTCCCCGGACAAGGGCTACAAGCTGGACAAGCTGACCGTTACCGACGGCTCCGGCAAGACGGTCTCCACCGTTAAGAAGAGCGACACGGTTTACACCTTCACCATGCCTGCTTCCGCAGTGAAGGTTGGCGTAAGCTATGTTAAGGCCACCGAAACCCCGTCCGAGACCAAGTTTAACGACGTTTCCGCGAACGACTGGTTCGCTTCCGCGGTTGATTATGTAACCGGCAAGGGCATGATGAACGGCACCGCCGACAACACCTTCTCCCCGAAGGCGAACACCACCCGCGGCATGGTCGTTACCGTGCTGTACCGCCTGGAGAACCAGCCGAGCACCTCGGCGGCTTCCTTCACGGATGTGGCTTCCGGCGCGTACTACGCAAATGCGGTTGCCTGGGCGAATGCTAACGGCATCGTTTCCGGCTACGGCAGCGGCAAGTTCGGCCCGAATGACAAGGTTACCCGCGAGCAGCTTGCGGCTATCCTGTACCGCTACGCGCAGTACAAGAAGTACGACGTTTCTGTGGGTGAGGACACCAACTTTCTCTCCTACGACGATGCACAGAGCATAAGCTCCTACGCGATTCCTGCAATCCAGTGGGCGTGCGGCGCAGGCGTTGTTACCGGCAAGTCCGGCAGCAAGCTCGACCCGAAGGGCAATGCTACCCGCGCTGAGGTAGCGGCAATGCTCATGCGCTTCTGCGAGAACGTAAAGTAAGCAAAACCTTCCTAAACCGCACAGCTTCGGCTGTGCGGTTTTCTTTTGCTTGCCAAAGACGCTTTTCTACGGTAAAATGGAAAACAGAGGAGAAGGGGAAAGAGAAAGAAGGAAATCTTATGCCAATCGGAGTAATTGTCAACTGTATCTCGGTGCTGGCCGGCGGCGTGATCGGTTCCGCACTGGGGCACGTCCTGCCGAACAGCCTGAAAGAGCATCTGCCGACACTGTTCGGCATGTGTTCGATCGCTATCGGCATCAATTCCATTATCAAGGCGGTCAGCATGACAGCGGTCGTGCTGGCGATTCTGGTGGGGTTTACCATCGGGCACCTGCTGCACCTTGAGGATTGGGCAAGCCGGTTTTTTCATCGGCTGGTCAAAACCATGCACCTCGGCGGGGATAATATTGATATGGAGTTCTACATCACGGCGGTTGCGCTGTTCTGCTGCTCGGGCTTTGGCTGGTACAGCACGCTGACCGAGGGCATCGCGGGCGATCCGAATCTGTTGTTTGCAAAGTCCGTGCTGGACTTCTTCACTGCGATGATCTTCGCGTCTACGCTCGGCAAGGCCATCTGCGCCATCCCGCTGCCGCAGTGCGTGATTCTCCTGTGCGTGTTTACCGCAGGACGGCTGCTGTCCGGTGCGCTCACACCGGAAATGTTCGCGGATTTGTCCGCGTGCGGCGGCGTGCTGACTATGTCGGCCGGTTTTCGTGTCTCCAAGATCAAATCCGTGCCGCTGGTCGATCTCATGCCTGCGCTGATACTCGTTATGCCGTTCAGCGCACTCTGGACTATGTTGATGGGGTAAATTTGAAGCGGACTCTTTTACGGGTCTGCTTTTCTTTTACTTGACAATAGTCCTAAATCATACTATAATAGCGTGATGCGATTTAGGACTATTGAGGTGCATTATGGATTTTCGCAGACAAATGAACGACTTTTTTGCGCAGATCTATCGGCAGAATGAGCTGTATGACATCTGGGCAAAACAGAATAGGATGAAACCGAGCACGGTAGCCGTGCTGTATCTGCTCGACCAGTTTGAAACCTGCACACAGGGTTGGATATCGAAAATATATCTGCTGCCCAAGCAGACAATTCACACGGTGGTACAGGAGCTGGAGCAGGCCGGTTATCTGGAAAAGGTGAGCGTCTCCGGCCGCAAGGAAAAGCCGCTGCGCCTGACCGAATCCGGCAAGCGTTACACAGCGGATAAGCTGGGCGGTCTGTACCGCGCAGAGGAACGCGCCGCCGCTGCCATGGGCGCGGAGCAGTTCGCCATGATGGTGGAAATGACCCGAAAATTTACCGATTCTTTTGAAAAGGAGATTCGCAATGGAGCAGAATAACGCACTCGCGCGCAAATTCAACGCCGCATCGCTGCTCCGATTCGCACTGCCGAACATTGCAATGATGATGCTGCTGTCGATGTACACCATCGTGGACGGCATGTTTATTTCGCGGTTTGCCGGCACAACCGCGCTTTCCGCAATCAATATGTCGTATCCGCTCAACTGCCTGCAGATGGCTACCGGCATTATGCTCGGCACGGGCGGCAGCGCTATTATCGCCCGCCGACAGGGAGAGGGACGCACAGACGAGGCGCGCCGCAACTTCACCATGCTGATTGCGGTTGCATTGGGCATCGGCCTGATTTTCACCGTGTTTGGCAATCTGTTTCTGAACCCTATCCTGCGTCTGCTTGGCACGAGTGAGCTGCAGTGGGCAGACTGCCGTATTTACACACGCATTCAGCTGGTGTTTGCACCCATGCTGTTTCTGCAGACTGCCTTCCAGATATTGTTCGTCACCGCAGGCAAGCCGGGCTTGGGTCTGCTGACCTCGGTGGGCGGCGGCATCACAAACGTGGTGCTTGACTGGCTGTTCATGGGCCCGATGAACATGGGCGTTGCCGGTGCGGCGATTGCCACCTGCCTCGGCTACTGCGTGCCGTCCATCGTTGGTCTGGTATATTTCACCAAAAACCGCACCGGAAGTTTGTACTTTGTGCCCTTCAAATTTGACGGCGCAACACTGGCCGCCGCGTGCGGCAACGGCTCATCTGAGATGGTCAGCAACATTGCGAACGCCATCACCACGTTCGTGTTCAATACGCTGTTCATGCGCTACCGCGGCGAGGACGGTGTAGCCGCCATCACGATTGCAATGTACTTCCAGTTCGTGTTTACGGCGGTGTATTTCGGCTTCTCAATGGGCGTTGCACCGGTTATCAGCTACAAATTCGGCGAGAAAAATATCCCGCAGCTGAGGCATATCTTCCGCATCTGCATGACGTTCGTGCTGGCGTGCTCGCTCGGCACATATGTGCTCTCGTGGCTGACGCTCGAGCCAGCGCTGACCCTGTTTACGCCGCGCGGCAGCAGTGTGTACGAGATTGCCATGCACGGCTTTCCGATTTATGCGGTCAGCTTCCTGCTCATGGGCACGAGTATTTTCGCGTCTTCGCTGTTTACCGCGCTCTCGGATGGTCTCGTGTCTGCGATCATCTCATTTTCGCGCACGCTTGTGTTTCTCGTGGCGATGCTGCTGTTCCTGCCGCTGATTTTGCAGGAAACCGGCATCTGGCTGGCTGTTCCGGTAGCAGAGGCGCTCGGCGTGATGGTTTCGGTGTTTTTTCTCGTCAAGGGACGGAAAAAGTATCAGTATTAAGGGAAAGAGTGCTGTTGAGGGAACAGCACTCTTTTGTTATATATAGATGGAATATAACAAATTGTATATAGGATGAAGGTGTAGAGCAAAGGCAAAGCGAAAGGGCCTGCTGCCTGTAATTTACAGGCAGCAAGCCCTTTCGGTCGCTTGAACAATTTTGTCTGACTTTTAGAGGTCACTTTAAAAACTGTCTTGCTGTTGTATTTGAGGGAATGAAAAGCATTTGGAGCTGCTTTTCTAATTTGAAATATGGAAAGAGAAGAAGGAAATGCTAAGAAGAGTTATTCGCCGACCTTGACGAACACGCCGCCGGCCTGGCAGGACTCGGTAGCAGCCTTAGCCATGAGAACCGGACGCAGGCCGTCGATAGCGCCGACAGCAGTCTGGGTATCGTTGTTGATTGCATCAACGAAGGAGATAACCTGGTTGATGAATGCCTGGTTGTAACGCTCGAGGAAGAACCACAGCGGCTTCTCGGAGTGAGCGCCGTCCTTGGTCAGTACGGTGGTGGTGTTCAGCAGGTCGTTGGCATCGGAAGCCATGCCCTTAGAACCGAACGCCTCTACGCGCTGGTCGTAGCCGTAGACTGCCTGACGGGAGTTGTTGATGACAGCGATGCAGCCGTTAGCCATCTTCATGGTAACAACAGCGGTGTCAACGTCCGGAATACCGGACTCTTCCTGCAGGTTCGGGTTAACGAGGCAGGAACCAACAGCGGAGATCTCAACAGCCTCGGAACCGGTTACGTAGCGAACCATATCGAAGTCGTGGATCATCATATCGTAGAAGATACCGCCGGAAACTGCAACGTAGGAAGCCGGAGGCGGCTCCGGGTCACGGGAGGAAACGATAACGATATGCGGATCGCCGATCGTGCCGTCCTTAACTGCGTCTGCAACTGCCTTGTGGTTGTGGTCGAAGCGGCGGTTGAAACCTACCTGGAACTTAACGCCCTTCTCCTCAACGAGTGCGAGCAGCTTCTTGATCTTGTCGATATCATAGTCGATCGGCTTCTCGCAGAATACGTGCTTGCCAGCCTGAACTGCTGCCATGGAAACATCGCAGTGGGTGTCAGTGGAGGAGCAAACGAATACTACGTCTACCTCAGGATTGTTGATAACGTCCATAAAGTCGGTGGAAACGTTGGTGATCTTGCGCTCTGCCAGCCACTCGCGTGCGCCGGACTTGTCGAGCATCGGGTCAGCAGCAGCTACTACCTGAACGCCCGGTACGGAGTTGATCAGGTTGTTGATGTGCAGCTTGCCGATTCGGCCGCAGCCTACAACGCCAATTTTCAAAATGCCCATTGTTTTTTCTCCTTGCATTAAAGTGAATTTTTAATAGATGCGATGCACTTACTGCCGCAAGTGCATCGCATGGTATTACGGTTTACTGTGCAACTGCCTTGCCGTCCATCTGGCTCTTGAGGGTTGCCATGTAGTCCTCGGCGGTGGTGCTGTCGATGACCTTGGTGCCGCAGTCAACAAAGCTGTCTACCTTTTCGCCGTTGAGATGTGCAACAACGGTCTTAACCGCCTGATAGCCCTGATCGTAGCCGCTCTGTGCAACGGTCATGGTTTCGCCGCCATCGAGGATGGACTGTGCTGCGGTGATGTTGCCGTCAAAGCCGATGAAGATGGTCTTAGCGTATGCCGGATTGTTCGCTGCTGCACGCGCTGCCGCGATCGCGCAGTCGTCATTGTGGCAGGCGATGATTGCCAGACCTTCCGGATGGCTCTGCATGATGCCCTCCATGCACACGGTTGCCTTGTCCGCTACCGCATCAGCATACTGTACCTCATTTGCGAGGAACGTGCCGCCAGCGCCGTCAATGCCCTCCTGGAAACCGGTGCGGCGTGCATCTGCGGTGGAGTCGCCCTGTACGCCTGCAATATAAGCTGCTTCAATCTTATCCCAGCCTGCTGCCTTCGCCGCCTCGACAGCTTTCTCGCCGCCGCTTGCCGCTGCATCCTTCTGGCCGATGCCGATGAACGAAATTTTCTCCGGTGCATTAAAGTCCGTGTCGATTGCAAAGATGGGCATATCCGTGCCGCTTACCAGCGTGGAAGCCATATCGCCCTGCAGCGGTGCGATGATCATCGCGTCATACTTGTTGGCGTGCAGATCGGTTTCGATCATGTTCTGCTGCTCGTCATAGGCGGTTTCCGAGGTCGCGCCCTTCATGTCGAGCACTGCGCCGGTCTCAGCCGCCGCCTTTTCCGCGCCTGCCATCATGTACTGGGTGTATTCGTTCGAGGTGGTCTTGAACACGATGGAAATGTTGTAATTGCCGTCGCCGCCCTCGGCCTGAGAGCCGCTGCCGCCGGTGGAAGCGGAGGACGAGCCGCAGCCTGCGAGCATGGATGCCATCAATGCGGAGGAAACAAACAGTGCGCCGATTTTCTTTAAGTAGCTCATAAGTAATTCTCCTTCATCTTAAATACATAAAATTTGCTCTTTAGACTCTTTTTATGCGGGGATGGAATTAGAACTGTGCATATTTTGCAACGTGTGCGCGGGTGACTTCTGCGGACTTCTTTACGTTCTCCTCCTGCGACATCTCGTAGTATGCCGGGCGGAAGATCTCGATGGTGCAGCAGTCGCCGTCAAAGCCAATCTTCTTGAGGGTATCTGCGTAGCGCGCATGCGGCAGGCAGTCACCCTCGGCACCCGGCCACAGACGCTTCTCGTCGTTGTTGTAGTACGCGCCGCACGGCATGTCCTCGGTGCCGTTCAGATGCCATACGAAAATCTTCTTGCCGTCCGCCTTTTCGAGCGTATCCCAGCCGGAGCCCATTGCGTAGAAGTGGTACTGATCGAGCGTTACGCCGACATACGGGCTGTTGACCTCCTCGACGATGGCGTAAGCATCCTCGAAACGGTTGATGGTCATGGACGGCTCGCCGCAGAACTCGAGGCTCAGACGGATACCGTGCGGCTCACACTTCTTGACCATTTCCTTGAGAACGGCAACTGCATCCTCGCGGATCTCCTTGCGGGTCGGGGTCAGGCCGCGCTCCTTCATGTCCTTGCTCGGCACAACGACGATCATCTTGCAGCCGAGGATGTTGCAGCGGCGGATGATCTCGTCCAGCTCCGCCATTACGGCGTCCTTTTCCTCCTGCGTCTGCTTCATGTTGAAGAAGCACAGCGCATTGTAGGAGAGCATCTTCAGATGGTGGCTCTGGAACCATGCGCCCATCTCCTCAAGGGTGATCTTGCCGGCCTCGAGGTCGCGGTTCAGGCATTCCGACTGAATGTCGATGCAGTCGAAGCCGTACTTCTCACACAGCTCGAGGTCCATCATAACACTGTGGTTCTTGCAGAAACGGTCATTTGCTTCGTTAAATCCGAGTTTCATGGTAATTGTTCTCCTTTTCTTTTCTTAATCAGGTTCTTGGTTAGACTTTATTATACTCATGCGGCAATGCCGATGGGCGAAAACAGAATGTAGATGCCGATCGCCAGAATGATACCGATGATACATACGATATGGCGATACTTCCACGGGGTCAGATCGACTGCGCCGACATCGGCCGGAACATAGTCCTCTGTGCCGCGGTACTTGTTCAGATACCACATGATGGCAAATTCAACGACGAACAGCACAGCGATGGCGTACAGATAATGAATCGGCTCACCTGAGGTGGGGTAGCAGGGCTTGAGGATCATAAACGCGCCGTAGGCGATAACGTGAACAGCGGTGATGACCTTGGGTGCGTACTTCGGTGCCTTGCGGAAGATGAGCGCGCCGAGTACGGTGAACAGGATCGGCAGGGAAACGAACTGGCTCATAGAGTTGAGGAAGGTCGTGATGCCCTGTGCGAACATAACGAACGGTGCCACGCAGATAGCGACTGCCCCGGCACAGGTGCCGTAGATCTTGCCGACCTTGACACACTGCATATCCGAAGCCTTCGGATTGATGGCAGTGCGGTACAGGTCGAGGGTAAACATGGTCGATGCGGAGTTGAGCACCGAGTTAAACGAGGACAGAATCGCGCCGAACAGAACAGCGGCGAAGAAGCCCATGACCGGCTTGGGAACAACGGCGGAAACCAGCGCCGGATAAGCGAAGTCGATCGCGGAGGAACCGGCCGCCGCCAGCTTGTCCTGAATGGACGGCAGGTGGTAGGCGATAACGCCCGGCAGTACCAGATAGAAGAAGCCGATGGTCTTGAGGAAGCCGCAGTAAATTGCGCCCTTCTGACCTTCCTTCAGGCTCTTTGCGGCGAGTGCGCGCTGTACAAAGGACTGATTCGTGCACCACCAGTACAGGTTGTTGAAGAACATGCCCGTGAAGATGAGCGGCCACGGCAGAGCCGGTTCAGCAGCATCCCACGAAGCCCATGCGTTGAGCTTTTCGGGTTCGGCTTGTACGAGGTACTTGACACCTTCTACCAGACCGCCGCCGGTGGTCTCGTGACCCAGCAGCGCCAGCGCGAGGAACGGGATCATCAGACCGCCGATGATAAGGCCGATACCGTTGATTGTGTCGGATACGGCAACCGCCTTCAAACCGCCGAAGATGGCGTAGCAGCCGCCGATAATACCGATGACGACACACAGAATCGCAACTGCTGTGAATTTGCTGATGCCGAAGATGCCGGAAATATCGAAGATATTCTCAAATACAACTGCACCGGAGTAAAGGATGACCGGCAGATTGAGGATGGAGTACATCACAACGATGACGAACGAGAACATCAGCTTGGTGCCGCGGCCAAAGCGTGCCTCCATCAGCTGCGGGATGGTGGTCGTGCCCATTTTGAGGTAGGTCGGCAGGAACCACAATGCCAGTGCAAACAGCGTGAACAGTGCACCGACCTCCCAGCCGATCGGACTCATATTGGAAGCCCAGCCCTGACCGTTTGTGCCGACCAGCTGTTCTGCGGACAGGTTGGTCAGCAGCAGCGAGCCTGCAATGACAATACCCGGCAGTCCGCGCCCCGCGAGGAAGTAGCCCTCGGCGGTGTCGAGCTTGTCATCTCTGGTCTTCCACGCTGAAATGACTGCCACCATGATGGTGAAAAACAGGAAGCTCAGCGCGATCCAGATCATGGAACTGAAAAATGACATTTTGTTTCTCTCACTCTCTTTGGGGGAATTTTTTCGGTTTTGTGAATGACCTTGTTCACTTGACAATCACAGAATATCACAGCGGATTTCCGGTTGCAATAGCTTGGACGCACTATCATTTATCCGTGCATTATCTCGTGATTATGCACATTAATATTGCAAGCATTTATGATATTATGCATAAAAATTGCGCTATCATTGTGTCGCGGACGATGTGCAGCACAACGTTTTCGTGCAGATGTAACATCTGGCGCGCGGCGGTATTTTATGATATAGTATAAGTACAGATAACGCAGGAGAGTGATTTTATGGTAACGATGCAGCAGATTGCTGACCGCTGCGGGGTGTCGCGCGGAACGGTGGACCGCGCCCTGCACCACAAGGAGGGCGTGCGCGAGGAAGTTGCGGAGCGCATCCGCGCGACGGCGCGCGAAATGGGCTATATCTCAAACCGTCTCGTCATGCAGCAGACGCAGCAGTGGAAGATCGGCGTGGTACTCCACTCCGGCCATTCGCCCTTCGTGCAGATGCTGTGCGAGCTGTTCGAGAGCTTTTCCGAGCGTGAGCTTCTCCCAAACATCACGGTCATCGTGCGTGCGATGCAGGACATGGATGTGCAGCATCAGCTGACGCTGATCGATGAGCTGGTGACGACCGAGCACATCGACGGCCTCGCGCTTATGCCGCTCGCGAACACGCTCGTGCGAGACAAGATCAACACGCTCAGCGAGCAGCAGGGCATCCCTGTCGTGACATTCAACACGGACATCACCGATGCGAACCGCATCGCCTATGTCGGCGCGGACAACATCGCGAGCGGCCGCGCCGCCGCCGCGCTGCTCGGCATGGTCATGCAGGGGCACGGCAGCGTGCTGCCGATTCTGGGTCAGCGCAGCGGACATTATGCCGACTCGCAGCGTTTTACCGGCTTTAGCACCGAAATGGCGGAGAGTTTTCCGGATATCCGGGTTTTGCACCCGGAATGCTCGTTCCTCGATGAAAGCCTTTCCGAGCGCATCGCTATGCGCGCCATTCAGTCGGACAGCGAGCTGCGCGGCATCTATCTGACCTCTGCGGGACGGGAGGGCGTTTACCGCGCCGTGCACGCTGCACACCGCAGTGAAAAGCTGCACATCGTCGTTCACGACATCACCGAGGGCAACATCAAAATGGTCAAAAACGGTACGGTCGATTTCATCATCGGGCAGGACGTCAAAACACAGGGCACGCTCCCAATCCGCCTGCTCTACGACTACCTCGAGCGCCATCAGTTCCCCAGAGAGCGCATGAATATGACGGATATTACGATTAAATTCCGCGGAAATGTGTAAAAATTCATGCTTTTTTCAAATAGATTGCAAGACCATAAAAAGAGCGTATAGCAATTTCAAGCTATACGCTCCTGTTTTATTTTATCAATAATAAACGAACATTTTTAGTATACACTTATTTCGGGAAAACTACGGTATTTTGCAGAATCTGCGGGATTTCTGAAATCGAAAATGCTTCAAAATTCGGAGTAAGAAACCTTGGCAGCTACCCTCTTGTACGCCTGCGCCGCGCAGGTGCAGAATCGTTAAAGAGACAGCGTAAAGTTATAACGAATAATCATATAACAATAAGTAATCTATAATATAGAGAGAAAATATAACAAAGAGTATAAGAATACAATTTGACAATCCAAACTCATAGGTATATAATTAGAAAGCTAACTGTTTGAATTAGAACAAAGGAGAATGCAATGGAATTTTCCACCCATTACCTGCTCATGGCTGATCATGCCATGCTGCAGAAACTTGTCATGTCGCGCATCAAACCGCTCGGTCTGACCACTGGACAGCCAAAAGTGCTGGACTTCCTGCAGGATCACGACGGTGCCATGCAAAAGGATATCGCCAAGGGCTGCCATATCGAGCCGTCCTCGCTTTCTACCATCCTCGGGGGAATGGAACGCGCCGGACTGCTTGAACGCAGCACACGCGACGAAAACCGCCGTACGGTGTATGTCCGTCTGACCGATCTCGGCCGGGAGCAGTGCCGCCGCTTGAATGCTATCTTTGCAGCCGCAGAAGAGGAGGCGCTGCGCGGCTTCTCACCGCAGGAGATGCAGCAGGTACAGACCCTGCTCGAGCGTATTTATCGCAATCTAAACAACTAAAAGGGGATAAAATAGGCATGAAAGGCTCTAAACTCGGTATTCGGCTGCTGTATTATTTCGGCGGCTTCTTCGTCATGACTATCGGCATTGCACTGTCGGTCAAGTCCAATCTCGGCGTGTCGCCGGTCAGCTCCATCCCATACACCATGACCTGTGTCTGGGGCATTGAGATGGGTGTTGCGACCGTCATTTTCCACGTTATTCTGGTCATCCTGCAAATGCTGCTGATGCGCCGCCGCTTTGAATGCAAAAACCTGCTGCAGATTCCGGTCGGCATGGTGTTCGGCGCATTCACGACCACCTGCAACACGCTCGCGGCGATGCTTCCATCGACGGACAACCTGATTATCCGCTTGCTGATGTGCTGGATTGCCACTGTTTTCGTTGCAATCGGCATCTTTTTCTACGTTCCGGCGGACATTATGCCGCTGGCCGGTGAAGGCGCTATGCTGGCCATCTCCACGCTGACCGGCAAGCCGTTCCCGACCGTCAAAATCGCGTTTGACGTGTCCATGGTCATCATTTCGCTCATCACCTGCCTGATCTTCCTGCACGGACTGGGCAGCGTCGGCATTGGTACGGTTATCGCGGCGCTGCTTGTCGGTATCGAGCTGCGCATGATTACGCATCGGTTCGGTCGCTGGCGCGATAAGCTGCTCGGCAAACAATCCGAAATCTGAGGCAACACCGTACAATTAAACTGCGGCTCCTTGCGCAGGCTCCGGTCGCGCTGCCGCATCTTTTTGCAATACACAAAGTATTGCTGCAAAGCCGCGCCTAATCAGCACGCAAAATTCCTCGCAAATCGCTCTTGTTCAATTATGCGGTGTTACCTAAAAATCCCCCTCTTTCTCGCAAAAAGAGAGGGATTTGTTTATGTTCTGCGCATTTTCAGCAGTCGGATATCATCGCCGAAGAACCGCAGCGGCAGGAACTCGCCGAGCAGGCGGGAGGCCACGGCAGGCGAGTATTTCTCGCTGAGCGTTTCCGGCAGCAAGTTGGTGTTGATGATCATGGGGCGCTTAGCCATCAGGCGGTTGTTGATCAGGTTGTACAGCGCGGAAACCGTAAAGGCAGTACCCATTTCGGTGCCCATATCGTCGATAATGAGCAGGTCGGCGCGCTCGTAGCGTGCAGCGCGTTCTGCGGCGGCTTCGCCGTCACCGGAGCCGAATTTGATGGTCTCATACGCGGCCACAATGTTGATGGCGGTGTCGTAGGCCACGGAAAATCCGCGTGCAGAGACCGCCTCGGCAATGCAGGTAGAGAGAAAGGTCTTGCCCAGACCGGTCGAGCCGAACAGCAGCAGATTGGGGGAATCCTTGCCGAATTTTGCGGCATAAGCCTTGCATTCGCCCAGATTATATTCCATATTTTCGCGCGGCGAAATACCGCTGCGGCCATCCGGGCGGGTGGAGTAAAAGCTCATGTCGAACTTGGAAAAGTTCTGGTCGGCAATCGGCAGCACCGAGGAAAGCTGCTCCTTGAGCAGCTTGGCGTAGCGCGCCTTGACGCACTCGCAGGTCGCACTGCCGGCGTAGCCGGTGTCGCCGCATTTTGGGCACAGCGGCTTGTCTGTCAGATAATCGGCGGGAAGTCCCAGCTGCCGGAGCAGGCCACCGCGTTCCTCCTGCAGACCGAGATTGCGGTCGCGCAGCTTCTCGATTGCAGCAGTCGGATCTCCGCCGGATTCCATTGCGGCCCGCAGAACGGACGCTGCCGTGGTGCTCAGCTCGCGGTCGATTGCGCGGATACGCGGCTCGCGTGTGTAAATATCACGCCGGCGCGCTTCCAGCTCCTCGGTGTGAGCCGTGCGCTCGCGTTCCAGCTCGCGCCGTGCGGCGGCGAGCAGTTTTTTATCGTATGCCATAGGTTATTCCTCCGTGTTGCGGCGATGACTGCGCACGCGTGCAGCCCAGTCCTGCTCCCAAGCGGCGAGTGTGGCGCTGTCGGTCGGCTGTGCGGGTGTCTGACCGACGGCGGCAGGCACGGCAGACACGGCAGACGTGCGGGTTTCCGGCTCGAGAGCGGTGATTTCGCTGACCGTATGTACGCCCGCATTGTCCCATCGGCGCAGAATGCCGAGCGTGTAATCCAGACTTTTGTGTCCCTGCTTTTGACCGGTGCGGTGCACCGCCAGCTCCACCGCGTCGGCAGGGAAGCCGTGCGCCAGTGCAAAGCGGCAGACGCGCTGCTCCTTGGGCGCGGGCTGCTCGGTATCTGCACCGAGTGCGCGGTAGATCGCCTCGCTGAGCGGTTTTTCATCCGCGCGGCGTGTCAGGTACTGCTGGGCCGCCTGCGCGGTGACAATGCCCATATCGGCCCACTGATTGGCTTCGCGGCGCAGATCGGTCGTGCGGACCGTGCCCTTTTCGCTTTTCAGATAGCTGAGCAGCTCAATCGTTGCGCCTGCGTCCAGACCGAGATAGTCGTAAATGGTCAGCAGACAGCGCAGCTGACCCTCGGTCAGCGCGCGGCCTGTAATGCCCTCTGCTGCGTCACAAAGGCCGGAGAAGGTCTGGTCATCCAGACGGGCGCGGCGCAGCTCATCGCCGGTGTAGCGCGGCGCTTCGGCGGATTTGTCGGTTGCTGCTTTGGTTTTTTCCGTCGGCGCGATCAGGTTGTTGAGCGTAAATGCCGCACGTTCGTAGCGATCGGCGCTCAGACGCAGGGCGCGCGCTGCAGCGGAGCCGTCCGTGCCGCCGTGCCGCAGGATGTAAAGATACAGCAGCGCCGCATCGCCGTCGCCGACCGCGATCAGCTTGTCGAGCATGTCGCAGCGTGCTACGCGCAGTTCGCCCTCGGGCAGCAGCACAGAGGTCATGGGCTTGTCCTTCTTTCCGGTGGATTTTGGTGTATCCCTCATTATAGCATAAATCCCTCTTCATTTGAAGAGGGAAGAATTGTACGGCTATAGGTAAAATCGAGGGAAACCTCAGTTTTCGGCGCAGCCAGTACAACGGCCCGCGGTTATTCTTTCACCATACCTTAGCAGAGTATCTGTGAAGGAGGTGAGTGCGATGGTTGTAACGTATGGAGAATTGTTCCGGTTACTTACCTTTCTTGTCGCTTTTGCGTCCTTGTTGATTCAAGTAAGCAAAAAGAAATGACCGCCCTACCTCACAAGTATGCGGTCAATTTCTTTTGACTAAAACGTGAGAGAGTAACCGTCAACCGGCTGCGCTCTTTTTCTATCTTCATTATAGCGGTTTTAAGGGGAAAGTCAATGCCTTATGAATCAGCGTTCAGCGAGTTCGTCGAGGGAAATCTGCAGGATACGAGCGATTTCGCGCATTTCAAAATCGGCGAGAAAGCGTTTTTCGAGTTCGATACGACTGATAGTGCGTTGGTCAATATCTATACCCGCAACCTGCATTCTTGCAGCCAGTTCTTCTTGCGATATTTTCTTTTTTTGACGTAATTGCTTAATTTTAGCACCGCAAATGTTAGCTCTGCCGTGATAGTCATAAATTTTCATGCTTGTAGTTTTACCTTAAAGATGAGTATTTACTTGACTATATCATTTGGTTGCGGTAAACTTACAGTAAAGCAGAGTAAGAATATTCTGCCAACTTAAATACAGGAGGGGCAAAAATGAAAAAGAAATTACTTATGCGACTGGCGGCAGCCGCATTGGCGGTCGGAATGTGCCTGAGCAGTGCAGGTGCATCGTATTTTACAGATGTATCACCTAATTCATGGTATTATGGTGCTGCGATGGAGTGCGCAAGTTATGGGTTGATGAAGGGCTATGATGACGGTAGTTTCCGCCCGAATGCAAATGTTACTCGTGCAGAATGTGCGCAGATTCTGTCTAATATCAATCCAGAGTGGCGTGCGGAAATTATATATTATGATGTAGATAGTAGCAAGTGGTATCGTAATGTGGTATCGCATTACGGTACATATATGGGTGGTACATATACAGATACCAAGCATACTACGCCTTTTGGCTATCGGGAATACTTTTACCCGAACAGAGCTTGTACGCGTGAGGATTTTGTATATGGTGTAGGCAATGTGATTGGAATTTCGACAGATAATAATTATAGTTATTTCGATGACTGGGCAAGCATCAATCCGAATTATGTAGATGTTATCAATGCAATGAGGATGTATGGTATTGTCAATGGTGATGGAACAGGAATGCACGGCAAATTTAATCCGAAAAAAACGATAACTCGTGCGGAAGTTGCGCAAATTCTTTGTAATTTGATAGAGGTTGCTGAAAACTAAAAAAGAACTCCCAATCATAGGATTGGGAGTTCTTTTTATCTCAAATAAAGCCTTACAGAATCTTCTCTTCCGGCTTAACGTCCTTCATGGACAGGTTTACACGGCCCTTGTCATCGATCTCCATGACCTTAACCCAAACCATGTCGCCTTCCTTGACAGCGTCCTCAACCTTCTCGATGCGGTGGTCAGCCATCTTGGAGATGTGAACCATGCCGTCCTTGCCCGGCAGCAGGTTTACGAATGCGCCGAAGTTCATCAGGCGGACAACCTTGCCGTAGTAGATTTCGCCCGGCTCCGGCTCCTTGACGATCGCTTCGATCATCTTCTTCGCCTTGTCAGCGTCGGTTGCCTTAACAGCAGCGATGGTAACAGTGCCGTCGTCCTCGATGTCAACCTTTGCACCGGACTCAGCAACGATGTTCTGGATTACAGAACCGCCCTTGCCGATAACCTCGCGGATCTTGTCCGGATTGATGTGCATGGTGGTCATCTTCGGTGCCCAGTCGGAAACATCCTCACGCGGCTGCGGGATAGCCTTGAGCATGATCTCGTCCAGAATGCCGTAGCGGGCTACGCGGCACTTCTCGAACGCCTGCTTGATGATGTTCGGGGTCAGACCGTCAACCTTGATATCGACCTGAATAGCGGTGATGCCCTTCTTGGTACCTGCTACCTTAAAGTCCATATCGCCGTAGAAGTCCTCAACGCCCTGGATATCGGTGAAGGTGGTCTCCTGACCGCCGTCGGTGATCAGACCGCAGGAAATACCGGCAACCGGTGCCTTGATCGGAACACCAGCGTCCATCAGAGCCAGCGTGGAACCGCAGACAGAGCCCTGAGAGGTGGAGCCGTTGGAGGAAATAACCTCGGAAACCAGACGCAGAGCGTACGGGAACTCGCTTACCGGCGGGATAACCGGCAGCAGAGCACGCTCAGCCAGTGCGCCGTGACCGATCTCACGACGGCCGGGACCGCGGGACGGACGGGTCTCGCCAACAGAGAAGGACGGGAAGTTGTAGTGGTGGATATAACGCTTCTCCTTCTCCTCGAAGATGGTGTCCAGCTCCTGCGCATCGCCCAGAGTACCCAGGGTGCAGAGCGTCAGAACCTGGGTCTGACCGCGGGTGAACATGCCGGAACCGTGTACGCGCGGCAGAACGTGAACCTCGGCAGCCAGCGGACGAACCTCTTCCATGCCACGGCCGTCTACGCGCTTGCCGTTTGCCAGCCAGCGGCGAACGATCTTCTTCTGCAGCTTGTCTACGCACTCGCCAAGGTTAGCGCCGTGCTCTTCCTTGTACTCCTCGTCCAGAGTTGCTGCAAACTCGTCAACGATGGCGCGTACGCCGGCGTCACGAACGGTCTTGTCGTCGGTATCCATAGCAACCTCGAACTTGTCGTTGCAGGCTGCCTCGAGCTTGTCGAACAGGTCGTGGTCGATGTCATGATGCTCGTACTCGAACTTCGGCTTGCCGATCTCGTCCTTGATGGACTGGATGAACGCGCAGACCTTTTTCAGCTCCTCATGAGCCTCCATGAGGGCGTTAAACATATCGTCCTCCGGAACTTCCTTTGCACCGGCCTCGATCATAACGATCTTGTCCTTGGTAGCGCACAGGGTAACGTCCATCTCGGAAGCAGCGCGCTGCTCGGAGGTCGGGTTGATAACGGTCTTGCCGTCAACGATGCCAACCTGGCAGCCGGCTACAACGTAGTCGAACGGAATATCAGAGATAGAAACTGCGATGGAAGCGCCCAGCAGAGCAACTACCTCCGGAGAGTTGTCGTAGTCGTTCTCCAGAACGGTGCAGACGATGGAAACGTCGTTGCGCAGGTCCTTCGGGAACAGCGGACGCATCGGACGGTCGATCTGACGAGAGGACAGGATCGCCTTCTCGGACGGACGGCCCTCACGGCGCATGAACGAGCCGGGAATGCGGCCTACTGCGTACATACGCTCCTCAAAGTCAACGGAGAGCGGGAAAAAGTCGATGCCGTCACGCGGCTTAGCGGATGCGGTAGCGGTAACGAGAACAGCGGTCTCGCCGTAGCGAACCAGGCAGGAGCCGTTAGCGAGCTGTGCCATCTTGCCGGTCTCGACGGTCAGCTTGCGGCCGGCGATCTCGGTCTCAAAAACGCGGTAGTTCTTGAAGTCAAAGTGGTTGATGTTTGCCATTTTGTTTCCTCCTTTAATCGTTTGGGGAGGGCGGCAGCAGCTTTTTTAGCACTTGAAACAAAAACCAAGCGGAATGGAAAATGGAGAATTGCTGTATCGCGCAAGGAGAGCGCTATTTTCCATTTTCAATTCTCAATTTTCAATTCCAAATCATGCTCTGCATGATTTGGTCTCTCTTTCAACTGCTAAAAAGCGATAATGCCGCCCAGCTTAAAATACAGAAACAGGGGAGCAGACTGCTCCCCTATTTTCGCATTTTCTTACTTACGGATACCCAGCTTAGCGATCAGGGCACGGTAACGGTTGATGTCCTTCTTCTGCAGGTAAGCCAGCATAGAACGGCGCTGACCAACCATCTTCAGCAGACCGCGGCGAGAGTGGTTATCCTTCTTGTGTACCTTCAGGTGCTCGGTCAGCTCCTTGATGCGGGCGGTCAGGATTGCAACCTGAACCTCCGGGGAACCGGTGTCGGTAGCGTGGGTACGGTTTGCCTCGATAACGGCAGTCTTGTCTTCCTTACGGATCATGTCGGTATTTCACCTTTCGTTAAATAGATTTTTACTCACCCACAGGCCGGGCCGCGGCTTGGTGAATGGAGGCGATAGGAACGCTCCCTTTGTCCGTCAGCTAAGCGCGGGGCGAAAGTATATATATATTACCATGAAAACGACCGTTTGTAAAGCGATTTTCGCGGATTTCAGCATAAAATCTCAAAAAACAGACGCGCGTTTGACGAAAAAACAGGCATGTTTTTGTATAAGTTGTCAGTTTCTGCGGAATACTGCTGCGTGAATTGTCGGATTGTACAATTATGAACGAATTGTAAATGCGATTTTGGCACATTTGAATCTTGTCCGGAAAGAGGCGGAGTGCTATAATTACTACCATCATCGGTGGAGAGCTTGAGAGTTCTTCTCGCTCGCTGCCGTTTTTATTTATTGCTAAGAAACGCGACGGGGCGGTGCAGCAGCGCGGCCTGATGTCGCGTTTTTATTCGTTTGGGGGTACTTTTTCCGAATGGGAAAAACGGGGTCGCATACCTGTTTTCTGTGGGTGCTAACCCTCAGCCTATGGCCAAAAGGATAGACACCAAGGTTTGCCCGTAGGCTGCTATACCTTATTCCCGCGCAGTGCGCGGGTTAAATGAGTGCTATCCTCTTGGGACTACGGTTTCCTTTATTTCTTAGTCTGGCGAAAATCGGAGAGCGGCGACCGATCCGAAAGAGGGGAACGGCAGAGAATATTTTTTTACCGTAGGGGCGCACATTGTGCGTCTTTTTTCTGTTCTGCACAAACAAAACTACGTGCCTATGGCGATTTTCCACAAACAGGGAACACCAAACTTTGTGAGAAACCGCCTTTGCGGAAAAATTCTGTTTTCAGTATAATAAATATGTAAAAGCGACTGTGTATATTGTTTTTTGCGTATTTCATCAACAAAACAGGAGGAATGGACATGAAGCGGATTAAGGCGGCGTGCATTTGTCAGACCCTGCATTTCCAGCTGAAGGAGAATTTGGAGCACAGTATTGCGGTGCGCCTGGTGCGCGAGGAAGTCGAGCACTACAAGCAGGCACTGGAGCGCAACCGCACGCGCCATAAGATCGTAGACGAGGCGGAGCAGGAGGATGGTTCGGTAGTCATTCGTATCATAAAGCAGTACAACCGGAGTCCGGTAGGCGATTATCTGGATTGAAAAGAGCCTGTCTGCAGCGCAGACAGGCTCTTTCTCTTTATTTTGTGCCGAAAAAAGCCGCAGAGCAATGCTCTGCGGCTTTTCTTATACAATCAGAAGCAGCGTGCTGCGCTTTCCGCGGGCATGGCGGATGTTGCAAGCGGGGCTCCAAAACCCGCCGCAAACCGGGAGGTCGCAGGCAGCACGGCGCTTCAAAAAGCAATCAGATGATTACTTGGACTCCTTAGCAGCCTTGATTGCGTCGATCATCATCGGAACAACCTTGAACAGGTCGCCGCAGATGCCGTAGTCAGCTACGTCGAAGATCGGAGCGGAATCAGACTTGTTAACTGCTACGATGCACTCGGAATCCTGCATACCAGCCTTATGCTGGATAGCACCGGAAATGCCCAGAGCAACGTACAGCTTCGGATGTACGGTCTTGCCGGTCTGACCAACCTGGTGGTCAGCAGACAGCCAGCCGGAGTCGATAGCAGCACGGGAACCGCCAACAACGCCGCCGAACAGGCCAGCCAGCTCTTCAGCCAGCTTGATGCCGGTGTCAACGTCCTTGGAGATACCACGGCCTACAGATACAACTACCTCAGCGCCGGTCAGGTCAACCAGCTCCTTAGCTTCCTTAACGACCTCGAGAACCTTGGTCTTGATGTCAGCCTCGGACAGCTCGAAAGCTACCGGCTCAACAACTACTGCGTTAGCCTTAGCCTCGTTGTACTCGCCCTTCTTCAGTACGCCCGGACGAACGGTAGCCATCTGCGGACGGAAGCGCGGGCAGATAATGGTAGCCATCAGGTGACCGCCGAATGCCGGACGGGTCATCTTCAGGTTGCGGTCCTCGCGGTTCAGAGCATCGATCTGAGCCTGCGGCAGAGTGGAAGCATCCTGCAGGAATGCAGCGTACTTCTCTACGTCTACGTCGAGGTGGGTGCAGTCTGCGGTCAGACCGGTGTGCAGACGAGCTGCGCAGCGCGGGCCGAGGTCACGGCCAATGTTGGTAGCGGCGATCAGCAGGATCTCCGGCTTCTTAGCCATAACGGTGTCGCACAGAACCTTTGCATATGCATCGGTGGTGTAGGTATCGAGCAGGTCGCTCTCGCAAACCAGAACCTTGTCAGCGCCGTAAGCGCCCAGTTCCTTTGCCATCTTCTCGCCTACGCCCTTGCCGCCAAGCAGCAGGCCGCAAACTTCAGTGCCCATGTCGTCTGCCAGCTTGCGTGCCTCAGAGATCAGCTCGAGTACGGTCGGCTGCAGCTCGCCCTGGCGCTGCTCACAGAATACCCATACGCCGGAAAAATCGGCGAGGTTCGTATTATTGAAATCAGCCATTGTTCAGTATTCTCCTTCCGATTAAATGATGTGCTTCTTCTGAAGCTCAGCAACCAGCTCGTCGCAGGTAGCCTTGTCAGCGCCCTCAAGCATCTTGCCCTGACCCTTCTGGGGAGGAGTGAAGGACTTGAAGATGTTGGTGGGAGAACCCTTCAGACCAATGGTGGTGGGATCGATCAGCGGATCGTCCTTCAGGGTGTTGTAGTCATAAACTGCGATCGGCTTATCGTAGCAGCCCATGATGCCCTTGATGGACATGTAGCGGGGCTCGTTCAGCTCCTTGATGCAGGTCAGCAGGCACGGGGTCTGGGTCTCGATGGTCATGTAGCCATCCTCCAGAGCGCGCTTAACGGTAACGGTGGTGCCCTCGATCTTTACGTCAGCAGCGTAGGAGACCTGCGGGATGTTCAGCTTCTCAGCGATCTGAGAACCAACCTGAGCGGTATCACCGTCGATAGCCTGACGGCCGCAGAATACTACGTCATCAGCGTCAACGCCATACTTCTTGATAGCAGCAGCCAGGATCTGGGAGGTTGCGAAGGTATCGGAACCGCCGAACTCACGAGCGGAAACCAGAATGCCCTCGTCAGCGCCCATAGCCATCAGCTCACGCAGCATGCCCTGTGCCGGGGGAGGACCCATGGTGATAACAACGACCTTGCAGCCGGTAGCGTCCTTCAGCTTCAGAGCAGCCTCAACCGCGTTCTTGTCGTCCGGGTTGATGATGGTAGCCATGGATGCGCGGTTCAGAGTGCCATCGGGATTAACAGCAACCTTACCGGAGGTATCCGGAACCTGCTTTACACAAACAATTGCCTTCATAGTTCAGTTTTCCTCCTATTCTTACTTACCGAGAATGTTACCGGAGATAACAACGCGCTGAATCTCGCTGGTGCCCTCGTAGATCTCGGTGATCTTGGCATCACGCATCATGCGCTCAACCGGGTAATCCTTGGTGTAGCCGTAGCCGCCGTGTACCTGAACTGCCTTGGTGGTGATCTTCATAGCAGCCTCGGAAGCGAACAGCTTAGCGGTTGCAGCGTCCACAGTGAAGCGACCGCCCTCAGACTTAGCAACAGCAGCCTTGTAGGTCAGCAGGCGAGCAGCCTCGATTGCAACATGCATATCAGCAAAGAGGAACTGAGTGTTCTGGAACTTTGCGATCGGACGGCCGAACTGCTCACGGGTCTTAGCAAAGTTGATGGACTCTTCCATAGCGCCCTCTGCGATGCCCAGTGCCTGTGCAGCGATGCCGATACGGCCGCCGTCCAGGGTCTGCATAGCGATCTTGAAGCCCTTGCCTTCTGCGCCGAGGAGGTTCTCCTTCGGAACGATGCAGTCGGTGAATACGATCTCAGCCGTCGGGGAGCCGTGCAGGCCAAGCTTCTCCTCGTGCTTGCCAACAGAGAAGCCCGGGAAGGAGCTCTCTACGATAAATGCAGAAATGCCCCTGGTGCCCTTGGACTTGTCGGTCATAGCGAATACTACGAATACGTCAGCAACGTAGCCGTTGGTGATGAAGATCTTGGAGCCGTTCAGTACGTAGTGGTCACCCTGCAGCTCAGCAACGCAGGTGCCCTTTGCAGCGTCAGAACCAGCGTCCGGCTCGGTCAGTGCGAAAGCGCCTACCTTGTGGCCTTCGGTCAGCATGCGGAGGTACTTCTCCTTCTGTGCGGGAGTACCGTTTGCAATGATCGGGCCACAGCACAGACCATTGTGGGTAGCGAGGATATCGCCGGTGGAAGCGCACTGCTTGGACAGCTCTTCGATAGCGATAGCGGAGGACAGGTCGTCAGCGCCTGCGCCGCCGAACTCCTCGGGCACGACCATGCCCATAACGCCCAGATCGAACAGCTTCTCGATGTTCTCGCGGGGGTAAGTAGAGGTTTTGTCGGTTTCCGCAGCGATGGGCTTAACTTCGTTCTCGGTGAAGTCATGCATCATCTGGCGAACCAGTTCCTGTTCACGGGTCAGATGGAAATCCATGTTCAAGTCTCCTTCTTGTTTGGATATTTATTGCCAAAGCCGGTAAAAACCGGCATTCCGCCTGTTGCAGACTGCCATTTGGTGCGGCAGGGAACCGCTTGCCCGTGTCTAACCGATCGATAGGGTGGTTCGGTTTGGAGCGGGTTTTGCACACTTTTTTGTTAAGTTTTTGTTCCGTCTACCAATATACCACACCAGATAGCAAGCGTCAACTGTCAATATTAACGGAATAAAGCAATAAATTTGGTAAATTATAAGGGATTGCACAAGCGGAATATTCTCAAAACGCGGGGTATGGTGATAAATACCGAAAATAACGATGGAAACTGGTAAAAATACACAAATACACAGAGCTCTCCGGCGGGAGAACTCTGCGGTGGTGAAGTGTTGGTGCAGTTCAGTCTTTGGCTTTACCGCGCAGCTCGGGTTCTTTGGCGAGGCAGTTGCCGTAGTTTTCAATCTTGTGATTGAGTCGCTCGAGCGTCTGCTGCATGGTGGCAATGCGTTCCTCGAGCTGGTCGCGCTGCTCGAGGAGCAGAGCCTTGCGGGCGCCGATGGTGCTGTCGCCCTGTTGGAACAGAGCCACATATTCGATGAGCGCCTCAATTTGCAGACCGGCCGCACGCATACATTTAATAAACTCGATCCAGCTGCACGAGGTCTGGTCGTAATCGCGGATGCCGCTTTTCGTGCGCGGTACCGGCGGGATCAGGCCGATGCGCTCGTAGTAGCGCAGTGTGTCCGGCGTGATGTCGAATTGTCTGCTCACTTCTGCGATGGTCATGGGAGTCACCTTCCTTTGCCCTTAGTGTAGCACTTGAAGTGGACTCTAAGTCAAGGGGGAATTGAGAGTGGAAAATGGAGAATGAACGCGGCAGTTGACGGGTACAGGTTGATAAAATTGGTGTAATTCGACGAGAAACGGCGGGATGAGGTCATACCCCAGGGCACCTTCTCTTGCCCTTCGGGCAATTCACCTTGTCCCGCCCTACATGATACAATTTGTCAAATGGTTCAACGTATATACCATAATGATTACAATATACCGGAGGGCGGGGTGACCTTACCCCGCTGTTTGTAAATTCAGTTGCACGATTAAAATCGTAGGGGAGCACATTGTGCTCCCGCATCAATGTTAAATGCGTGCGGACATACGGTTATGTAATTGCAGTGAGTTGAATTTGACCATCGCGTTAATTTTCCATTCTCCATTCTCAATTTTCAATTACTGCAACAAAAAAGGAACCCTCTTTCGAGGATTCCTTTTTATGCAACTTTGGTTTGTTAAGCGGAGAAATTACTCCTCAACCTTAACGTATACGCCGCCGTTACGGCAGGACTCGGTAGCAGCCTTAGCCATGAGAACCGGACGCAGGCCATCGATAGCGCCGACAGCAGTCTCTGTATCGTTGTTGATTGCATCAACGAAGGAGATAACCTGGTTGATGAATGCCTGGTTGTAACGCTCGAGGAAGAACCACAGCGGCTTCTCGGAGTGAGCGCCGTCCTTGGTCAGTACGGTGGTGGTGTTCAGCAGGTCGTTGGCATCGGAAGCCATGCCCTTAGAACCGAACGCCTCTACGCGCTGGTCGTAGCCGTAGACTGCCTGACGGGAGTTGTTGATGACAGCGATGCAGCCGTTAGCCATCTTCATGGTAACAACAGCGGTGTCAACGTCCGGAATACCGGACTCTTCCTGCAGGTTCGGGTTAACGAGGCAGGAACCAACAGCGGAGATCTCAACAGCCTCGGAACCGGTTACGTAGCGAACCATATCGAAGTCGTGGATCATCATATCGTAGAAGATACCGCCGGAAACTGCAACGTAGGAAGCCGGAGGCGGCTCCGGGTCACGGGAGGAAACGATAACGATATGCGGATCGCCGATCGTGCCGTCCTTAACTGCGTCTGCAACTGCCTTGTGGTTGTGGTCGAAGCGGCGGTTGAAACCTACCTGGAACTTAACGCCCTTCTCCTCAACGAGTGCGAGCAGCTTCTTGATCTTGTCGATATCATAGTCGATCGGCTTCTCGCAGAATACGTGCTTGCCAGCCTGAACTGCTGCCATGGAAACATCGCAGTGGGTGTCAGTGGAGGAGCAAACGAATACTACGTCTACCTCAGGATTGTTGATAACGTCCATAAAGTCGGTGGAAACGTTGGTGATCTTGCGCTCTGCCAGCCACTCGCGTGCGCCGGACTTGTCGAGCATCGGGTCAGCAGCAGCTACTACCTGAACGCCCGGTACGGAGTTGATCAGGTTGTTGATGTGCAGCTTGCCGATTCGGCCGCAGCCTACAACGCCAATTTTCAAAATGCCCATTGGAATTCTCTCCTTTTATATAAGGTGATTCTATTATAAACCACTTGCGGGTGTGCTTCAAGGGTGCAGCGTATTTTTCAGCGCACCGCCCAATTTTGGGGCTTCTGTTTGGTGAAAAATAGCAAAGCGGAGCGCAAAAAAATCGTGCAAAATATCCGTGCATTGTGCTAAAATAGAAAATGCACAGGAAAATGCAACACATTGCACGTTGGTGTCTAAAATGCGGTGAAACGCTTGTGCGCTTTACTGCACTATGATAAAATATGAACGTATTGTGGCAAAAATGTGTCTTTTAGGGATAAAAGAGGATACATGGATGCCTGAAAAGGAGAATATCTTATGAAGGTAACTGCACAGTGGATCGCAGAGCAGTGCGGCGTATCGCGTGGAACAGTGGACCGAGTTGTAAACGGCCGACCGAATGTAGCGCCGGAAGTGCGGGAGCGCGTGCAGAAAATAATCAGCGAATACGGCTACAAAACGCCGTCGCAGCGGCAGGCCGCCCGTGCGGGACACGGCGCGTTCCGCATCGGCGTGATCCTGCCGAGCTGGGATGCGTTTTTCATCCGCCGGATGCGCGAGGGCATTCGCGTGGCTGTACACAACCGCGGATTAAATGATGTAAATGTGCTGGTGGAGGAGCTGAAAAACCGCTCGCACCGTGCGTATTTCGAGGCCATCGGACGCATGGAGGAGCGCGGCATTGACGGTCTCATTGTCACCGCGCCGGATACGGTAGCGATGAGTGAGGAGATCGACCGGCTGGTTGCAATCGGCATTCCGGTCGTTACCTGCGACTCGGATGTGTGGCAGAGCCGCCGCCTGTATCATATCGGACAGAACATGGTCAAATCCGGCCGGATTGCCGCCGGACTGCTTGCACCGTACGTTGAGGGACAGGATGTGCTCGTCGTTACCGGCAACCGTGAATTCACGGCGCACGGACTGCGTGTGCGTGGCTTCCTTGACCGTCTGCACGAGATTTTTGATGATAACGTAAACGTCAACGTCATCGAGAGCGTCGAGCAGTACGAGCTGACCTACGACGGCGTACTGCAGCAGGTGCGGCAGAACCCGCGTCTGCGCGGTATTTATATGGCAAACGAGTCCGTGCGCGGCTGTATGGACGCGCTCGAGCGCGCAAAGCCCAATCGGCGCATTCACGTTGTCTGTCACGATCTGACGCCGCATGCGCGCCAGTATTTGGAGGACGGACGGCTGGATTTCATCGTCGATCAGGATTTTTCGGCGCAGACGACGCGCGCGATCGAAGTGCTGGCGCATACACTGCGTACCGGAGAGTCGCCGCGGCAGAGCATCGAATACATTCACACCAGCATTATCACAAGGGAATTGTTGTGAGAAAGGAGCCTATATGAAAGCAAATTGGAAGCGCACACTGCTGTCTCTGGTGCTGTGCGCCGGATTTGTATGGCCTGCAGGCGCGGTAAGCACCGGACAACCGGCAGCGTCGCAGACCGGGACGAGCACCGCGCAGAGCAAACCGGCGGCTTATACCGTCAAGAAAATGGGCCTGCTGGGCGTCAAGCGTACGGTGGAGAGTGACAATAACACGGTGAAAATGCTGAATAAAACGGCAGCTTCGCTGGACAGCAGCTCGTATATGTCGGGTTCGGCGTCCGGTGCGACCGGCGAGAGCGAGATAGCAATCTACGCTGCGCTGATTGAGGATATGAAAAAGGCCATGGACGGACTGGATAAGACCAGTGATCTTTATAAGACCTATGCGGCACAGTTAAAGGTATTAAAGGATTACCAGACCAGCCTGAATCAGAATGCCGTCAGCGGCATGCAGCAGGCAATGGCCATGCTGTCCCAGCTGGATGACGCGGCGTACACGCTGCGCAAGCAGGCGAAAAACGTCTCCGGTCAGCTGGCGCTCGGTGCACAGACCATGCTGATTACCATTAAAAATCTGGGCTGCACCAAGGAAAACCTGCAGGTAACGCTCACACAGCTGGACCGCAATCTGGCTGTGCTGAAAACGCAGAGAAAACTCGGCATGATTGGACAGCTGCAGCTTGACACGGTGCAGAATCAGCGCGACAAGCTGGCGCAGTCCATCGACACACTGGAGACCACTCGCGAAAACCTCGGTTCGAGCGTTGCGCTGATGTGCGGTCTGGATGCGAACACCATCGTGATGCCGGCCGACTTTGAGACGCTGTACGAGGGCAATCTGGATAAGATGTCTTATAATAAGGATTTGGAGCAGGCGCAGAAGAACAGCTTCCTCATCTGGCAGAAGCAGGATGCTGTGCGCAGCGCGTACAACTCGTACGACAAGAACATCAGCGGTACCGCCGAGGCGGTCAAGTCCGCTGAGGACGCACTGGCGGCGGCCAAGGAGTCGGTAGTGGCTGCATTCGACAGCACCTATAAGACCGTCAAGGACTGCCGGACGACTCTGGCAGCCAAGCGAACCGCACAGTCACAGGCGGAGCTTGACCTGAAAACCGCGACCGTGAAGTACAGGAAGGGCATCATCTCCAAGCTGGCGTATCAGCAGGCGCAGGATGCCGTAACGACCGCAAAGCTGAATGTGGAAAGCGCGTATCTGTCGCTGTATACCGCATATAACCAGTACGAATGGGCCAAGGAAGGCGTACTTATCACCACCGCAGCCGCATAACAGAAGGGAGAAAACAATATGAAACGAACTATTGCAGCCGGTCTTTCTGCCGCTCTGCTGTGCGGCATGGTCGTACCGGCGTTTGCCGCCGATACCAAGACCGCGACGAACACCACCGGCACCACCCAGACCCAGCCGACGGCGCCGGTCAAGCTGACGTTTGACAAGCTGGAGGAGACCGTCCGCCAGAACAACGTCACCATCAAGGCGAACAACAACACCGTGCTCAGCGCGGAAAAGACCGATGTAAGTGACCAGTACATCGAAAGCTATTTCCAGCTTTCCGAGCAGATTTCGTCCTACCAGAAGCAGATCAAGGAACTGCAGAAAACGCTGAAGGAACTGGGAACCGACAAGGCGAACGCCGGTCTGCGCAAGACGCTTGAGAGCCAGATTTCCATCCTGCAGCGCAATCTGGCAGCCGCTGAGGCTTCGTACAGGAACCTCGACGACGATGAGGACGATGCAGAGGAAGATCAGGAGAAAACGGTTGATCACACCCGCCGTCAGATGCAGAATGCAGCCGATGAGATCTGCCTGAGTGCGGAAAACACCTACATTTCTCTGCGCGGCATGAAGTATACGCTCAACCAGACAAACCGCAGCATTCAGCAGCTTGACCGCAACATTGCGACTGTGCAGAAGCAGGTAAAGCTGGGCATGACCGGTGTAAATACGCTCAAGAGCCTGCAGGCACAGCGTGAGAGCGCCGTTGCCGGCAAGGCATCGCTGACCACGCAGGTAGAGGCACTGACCAACACGCTCGCTATCCAGTGCGGCTATACCACCGGTACACAGATCGAAACGAGCGATCTTCCGGTCGTAACCGCCGAGCAGGTCACCTCCATTGATTATGACAAGGACCTTGCCGAGACGCTCAAGAACAGCTATGCGATCTACTCTAAGGAGTACGCAATGCAGACCGCGTCCGACGATTACGAGAACAACAAGACCAATACGCTGTATGCTTATCAGGCAGCCAAGATCGACCGCGACGCACAGAAGGAGAGCACGACCGCTTCCTTCCGCAAGCTGTATACCGACCTGCAGGAGAAGCAGACCGCACTTGCTGCGGCGGATGCCGATCTTGCACAGGCGAAAAAGACGTTTACGGTAAGCCAGGTGCAGTACACGCGCGGCATGATCTCCAAGATGGCGTACACGGATGCGCTTGACACCTTCACCACCGCACAGGAGACCGAGGTTGCAGCGCGTATTGATCTGCTGACCGCCTACAACACCTATCAGTGGGCAAAACGCGGTGTAATTACGGCAACAACTTGATAAGCTGACCGTTTTGCGAATATAGCAGATATGTATAATGAATTGGAGGACCCCGATGAGCAATAGCAAACGAATCCTTGCGGCGCTGCTGGCCGGTGCGATGGTACTGTGTGCAGGCTGCGGCAAGGAAGAGGAAACCGAGGAGGAAAGCTCAAACAGCACTGCGGTTGAGGTAACCGATGTTACCTCGGGTGCGATGAGCTCGGAGTACACGCTGAATGGCAAGATTGCCGCCGTCAATGAGGTGCAGGTGTTCCCGCTGCTGGCAGGTCAGGTGCAGACGCTGAACGTCAGCGAAGGCGACACCGTATCCAAGGGTCAGACCCTGTTTACGGTGGATACCTCGACGGTTACCTCGACGATGAGCTCGCTGCAGCAATCCTACAGCACCACAAAGACCGCGACCGACCGTGCGATTGAATCGGCAAAGGTCGGTGTGGAGCAGGCGGAACTGGCGGTCAGCAACACGGAAGCACTGCTCGAAGCCGGTGCGGCTGCCGAGCAGGATCTGACCAAGGCTAAGCAGGCACTGACGCAGGCGCAGGCAGGTGTCGCGCAGGCTGAGGCCCAGCAATCCGCGTCTCTGGCGCAGATTCAGGCGTCTATGGACCAGATCAACAAGCAGGCAAGCCTTGGCACGGTAACCGCTCCGTGCTCGGGTACGGTTACGGCTGTAAACGTAGACCGCGGCGGCATGGCATCCTCGGCGCAGCCGAGCGTGGTCATTGCCGAGAACGGTGCGGTTGAGGTGCAGGTTTCTGTCGCTGAGGACGTATTCACCGGCATCAAGGTCGGCGATACCGCAAGCGTCACGGTTTCCGCTGTCTCCAAGGAGTCGATGAACGGTACGGTCAGCACGCTGCCGGCGGCTGCCAATGCACAGACCAATCTGTATGACGTTTCGGTTTCTCTGCCGTCCGGCACCAAGCCGCCGATCGGCGCGTTTGCTACCGTCACCTTCTATACCGACCGCCGCGCAAGCACGATTTCTGTGCCGACCGAGTCCATCCTGACCGGCAACAACAACGAGCAGTATGTGTTCACCGTAAATGCGGACGGCACTGCCGCGACCCGCGTTACCGTCACTACCGGACTGGTTACCAAGGATTCGACCGAGATCGTTTCCGGCCTCAAGGCGGGCGACCGGGTTGTTACCAAGGGTCAGTCCTATCTGTCGGACGGTGCAGCCGTGCATGTCGTCACCTCGGACGCCGCAGACGGCGGGGAGGGCTAAGCGCGCATGAAATTCGCACAAACCTTTATCAAACACCATGTAATGACCATCCTGCTGTACATACTGGTCGTTGTGTTTGGTTTTTACAGCTTCCAGAACCTGCCGCTGGCGCTTATGCCGTCCATGGAGGTTCCGGCAGCGGTTGTTTACGCTACTTACCCGGGTGCCGGTCCGGAGGATATCGAGCAGCAGGTAACCAAAAAACTCGAGGGTGCGGTAGCGGGTCTGTCCGGTCTGGATACGCTCCAGTCCACCTCGTCCGAGAATATGGCTATGCTGGTCATCCGGTTTACGAATGATACCGATATGGATCAGGCAATGACCGACCTGCGCGACAAGGTTGCACAGGTAAAGAGCCAGCTGCCGGATGACGCATCCGACCCGACCGTTATGTCGATTGATATTGACTCCATGCCGGTCGTTTCGGTGGCGCTGCGCGGCAACGACCTGGCCTCTCTGCAGTCCATCGCCGAGGACGAGATTCAGCCGGTGCTCGAGCGTCTGGACGGCGTAGCGTCTGTTGATATTTCGGGCGGCTACGAGCAGGAGATCGCAGTCCACACGGACGCCTCCCGCCTGAAGGGTTATAACCTGACCATTTCGTCCATCGGTCAGCAGCTCGGCGCGGACAACATCGCCATTCCGGGCGGCGATCTGGATAACGGTTCGCAGACGCTGGCTGTCCGCACGGACGGCGAGTATTCGTCCATTGATGATGTTAAGAACGCTCTGATCTCACTTCCGGCAGGCGGCACGGTCCGTCTGAGCCAGATTGCGGATGTTTCCATGCAGCCGAAGGATCAGGACGCCATCTCCAAGGTTGACGGCGAGGAGTGTATCATCCTGTCGGTCAACAAGCAGTCCGGCTCCAATACGGCGCAGATTGCCGAACTGGCCAAGGCTGAGTTTGACTCCCTGCTCAAGAGCAACGATTCCCTGCAGTGGAATATCGTTATGGATCAGTCCGACTATATCAACATGACGGTTGATAACGCTATTCAGAACATCTGGATGGGCGTGCTGTTCGCCGCGATCGTGCTGTTCCTTTTCCTGCGCGACTTCGGCGCGACCATGGCTGTTACCATCGCAATGCCGTGCTGTATCCTGTTTACGTTCCTGATTATGAACGTGCTGGGCATTACGCTGAACATGATGTCGCTCGGCGGTATCACGCTCGGCGTAGGTATGATCGTGGATAACTCCATCGTTGTTCTGGAGAACATCTTTACCTATCGAGCGGACGGCTACGACCGTCTGGAGGCCTGCACCAAGGGCACCGGCGAGGTCATCGGTGCAGTTATCGCCTCCACGCTGACCACGGTCGCCGTATTCCTGCCGATCGCACTCTCCGGCGGCATGGCCGGCATGATGTTCAAGGAATTCTGTATCACCATCGTAGCGCTGCTGCTCAGCTCGCTGATCATTTCCATCACGCTCGTGCCGCTGCTGTGCTATTTCCTGCTCGGCGGCACCAAGCAGCAGAGCATCAAGCCGCAGGGCTCGGGCGCAACGCCGATCACCGAAAAGCCGCTGTCGCGTGCATACCGCAGTTCGCTGAATTTCCTGATCACCCACCGCTGGGCAGGCGTCGCGCTGACCGTTGTCATCTGTATTGTCAGCGTGCTCAGCGTCAGCCAGGCGGGCATGGAGCTCATCCCGGAGATGGATGAGGGTGAGGTGAGTGTTACGGTTTCCATGCCGAACGGTTCGACTATGGAGGACACTGCCGCCATCGAGGACCGCATTGCGGCCATCGCAGTTGATACCATCCCGGAGCTGGAGCAGATCTACTACTCGACCGGTTCTTCGACCTCGATCATGTCCTCGTCCTCGGGCGCAAGCGTTACCATTTCGCTGGTAGATCTCGATCAGCGTGACCGTTCGTCAGCGGATATCGCCAAGCAGCTGCGCCATGACCTGCAGGATATTGCAGGCTGTGAACTGACGGTTTCGACCAGCAGCACCATGTCGATGTCCACAGATTCGGATATCAGCGTTGAGCTGACCGGCGATGACTACGACCAGCTGGCTGAGACGGCAGATGATCTGGCAAACCAGATCAGCGCCCTGCCGGATGCCATCAATGTTGAGTCCTCGGCAGGCGAGCAGACCCCGCGTGTTGCCGTTAAGATCAACCGCGAGAATGCGTCTCGCTTCGGTCTGAATGCGGCCACCATTGGCGGTCTGGTTCGTGGTGAGCTGACCGGCTCGACCGCAACCACGCTCCGCATGAACGGTGAGGAATACGACGTTACCGTTGCCGGTGACGAGGATGTAGCCACCAGTCTGGACGCACTGCGCTCCATGCAGATTCCGACCATGACCGGCGGCACCGTACCGCTGTCCATGGTGGCGGATGTCTACACCGAGCTCAGCCCGCAGTCCATCGTGCGCAAGAACCAGAAGGAGACCGTAACCATCACCGGTGAAAGCGAATCCGGTGACAGCAATGCCATTAAGGCAGCCGTTGACGACATTGTTGCCAAGTACGAGCTGCCGGACGGCGTAGAGGTCGGCGAAGGCGATACCGCTGCTTCGCAGATCGCGGAGACCACCGGTACGCTGATGCTGGCCCTTGCGGTGGCAATCATGCTGGTATATTTCATTCTGGCAACGCAGTTCAACTCGTTCTCGCTGCCGATTGCAATCATGCTGATCCTGCCGATCGGTCTGCTTGGCTCGATGATCCTGCTGTGGCCGACCGGAAATCATGTTTCCATGGTCGCACTGCTCGGTGTTATCATTCTGGCCGGTACAGTCGTCAACTCGTCCATCGTGCTGATCGACTATACCCTGCAGCGCCGTCAGCGCGGTGAGGATAAGAATACGGCTATCCTGAACGCATGTCCGCGCCGTGTCCGTCCGGTGCTGATGACCGCTATGACCACTATCCTCGGCCTTGTGCCGATGGTATGCTCCAGCGGCGAAGGCTCCGAGATGATGAAGCCGATGGGTGTTGTTATGATGACCGGTATGGTTATCTCCACCATCGCAACGCTGTTTATCACCCCGGTTTACTATTCGCTGACCGACAGCGTCGCTTCCCGCATTTCCGGCCTGTTTAAGAAAATCGAGCTGCCCAAGTTTAACTTCCATAAGAAAAATCCGCAGCAGTAAGCAAAAGGGAACCGATTTCGGTTCCCTTTTTGAATTGAGAATGGATAATGGAGGATGGAGAATGAATGGCGGGTAAAATGGGTACCGCAGTTGTCCAATGTCTGTACAATCACCCGCAGGGGAGCACAGTGTGCTCCCGCACCCATTTAACGATGACTTGGGCGAACACTGTTCGCCCCTACGGGGTATACGAGTGCAAATGAATTTACAAACGACGTATTGATTCAGCCGCCGCGATAGTTTTCCATTCTTCATTCTCAATTTTCAATTCCGATATTCCCTTGCATATCGCACAAGTGAAGTCTATAATATTTGTATAAATTGCAGATAGGAGCGAACAATATGGCTTCGGATAAAACAAATGTAATGCGTGTGCTCGAGCAGCACAAGATCGCCTATAAGCCGCACGAATACCCGCACGGCAAGGACGCCGTAGACGGTGTTTCGGTTGCGGAGCTGCTCGGTCAGAACCCTGATCAGGTATTCAAAACGCTGGTTGCACGTGGCAAATCGGGCGGCTTTCATGTATTCGTTATTCCGGTCGCAAAGGAGCTTGACCTGAAAAAAGCAGCCAAGGCGGCAGGCGAAAAGTCGGTCGAGATGGTGCATGTCAAGGAACTGTTGGGCCTTACCGGCTATGTACGCGGCGGCTGCTCGCCGGTGGGCATGAAAAAGGCGTTCCCGACCGTGTTTGACGAGAGCGTGAACAATGTCCCGACCGTGATGGTCTCTGCGGGCAAGATCGGTTTCCAGATCGAATGTGCACCGGTGGATCTCATCAAGCTGGTACGCGCCACGACCTCGCATATCACGACGGATTAAGGCAATACTGCATGATTAAACAAGAGCGATTTGTGAGTGAATTTTGTGCACTGACGAGGCGCGGTTTTGCGGTAATACTTGATGTATTACCGCAGAATCAGCGGCAGCGCGACCGGAGCCTGCACAAGGGACCGCTATAAAGTCAGGGCACAAAATTTCCGCAAAGCACCGCAGTCTTAATTGTGCAGTGCTGCCTTACGCCTGCGGCTTCAGCAGCCCTGCCGCATCCGGAAACAGCGCGAACACGTTCTGCACGCCGCAGCCCGCCAGCTGCGCCAGCTTGGCCGCCAGCGTGGAATCATCGTCGTACAGGACAAAGTGTGCCTGTCCGTCTGCATTCATGTAGGTGAAGTATTTCGCGCACAGCTCGCGCGAAAAGAACGGCTGTGCGCCGGTCTGCGCGAGCAGCGCGGCTCTTGCTGCAGAACTGAGTGAAATGCCGTTCGGCGTGGGTGACGGCAGGGTGAAATCCTGCGAAACCGGCTGCAGAAACGCGGCAATCCGCGCAGCGCTGTAAATGCCCTGCAGGGAGGAAATGTACTCGGTCAGACTGCCACCCGAAATCGCGGTGGAGACCGTGAGTATCGCGTGCGACAGCGTGCGTCCGCACTCGAGCGGCACATACAGCGGAATATCTGCATCGTACAGTGCTTCGTCGAATGCGGCCAGCAGGCGGCGGTTCAGCGGCGTGTCGTGCTCAAAATCCGCGAATACGCCGGGCGCTTCCGTGCGCCGCGCTTCGAAAACCAGATCGGCAGCAATGCGCTCGGCGCTGCAGAAGTTGATAGCCTGCGGCGGGTCGGTCACGCCGAGCAGGCAGTGCCGCTGCACCACGGACACCTTGAGCCGCTGCAGCGCCCCGGACTGCGAAATGCCAAGACAAAGCTGCAAAACCGGCATGCCGAGCGAAGCGGCTTTCGTCGTGTCGCGTCCGGTGCATACCAGAATAAGGTTTTTCGTATAGACCATCATGGATCGACTCCTTTGCGATAAAATTATCTTTTCTGGACTTTTTGAATAAATTCCATTACACTATATGTAGCATTGCGCTAAATTAGAATACGGGTATTAACAGGAGTGTATGAATGAGCAAACTGATTCCCGATTATGTATTTGATTCGATTTACGATATTACGCCGGAGGTGCTGACTGCCCACGGCGTACGCGGCGTGCTGGTCGATCTGGACGGCACAATGGCATCCCACAAGGCCGCTCTGCCGCCCGATACGCTACACACCTTTGTTGACCGGCTGAAAAACGCCGGTATTGCCGTACTGGTGTTCTCCAACAACCATCCCGAGCGGGTAGGCAAGTTCTGCGAGCCGCTCGGTGTGGGCTATATCAGCCATGCCGGAAAGCCGTTTTCGCGCGGCTTCCGCAAGGCGGCAAACCGGCTTGGCCTGTCCATGCGCGAGATTGCCGTCATCGGCGACCAGATTTTCACCGACGTGTTCGGCGGCAACCGCGCAGGCGCGCTGACCTGCTACGTCGAAACGCTCGACCGCCGGTTTTTCTGGATCAATGTGCGCTATCAGCTTGAGCGCGGCTTTATCGCGCGCGGACGGCGCAGAATGGAGGCGAGAGCACATCATGGCTGAGCCGAAATTCGGTCCTGCGGGCAACTCGGAGTCGTTTGCCGCCGCAGGCTTCAAGAAAAGCGAGGATGCGCCTGCATGGCTCGCACAGATGGGACTGACCGCGTTTGAGTATCAGTGCGGACGCGGCGTGCGCTGCGGCGAGGAGACCGCCCTCAAAATCGGTGCGGCAGCCAAGCAGCACGGCATTCAGATGAGCGTTCATGCGCCGTATTTCATCAATCTCTCGTCCGAGGAGAGCGAGCGCATGGAGAAAAACGTCGGCTATGTGCTGGAGACCGCGCGGCTGGCTGTGCCGCTTGGCGCAACACGCATGGTCGTGCACTGCGGCGGTCAGGGCAAGCTGACCCGTGACCGCGCCATGCGCAACTCGCACGAAAACGTAAAAAACATCCTGCGTGCGCTGGATGAGGCTCACCTGACCGGCTGCGCGGTCTGCCTGGAAACCATGGGCAAAAAGAGCGTGCTCGGCACTGCCGAGGAGGTCTGCGAGCTGGTAGCGGCGGACGACCGCCTGCTGCCGTGCATCGATTTCGGTCATCTCAACTGCCGCACGGGCGGGCACATGAACACCCGTGAGGAAGTGAAAGCGCTGTTCGACCTGATGGAAAATACCATCGGTCACGAGCGTACCGCCAAGCTGCACGCCCACTTCTCTCATATCGAGTATAACGATAAGGGCGAGGTGCGCCATCTGACGTTCGCGGATACGGTATACGGTCCAGATTTCACGCCGGTCGCGGAGGAAACCGCTGTGCGCGGCTACGCACCGACATTCATCTGCGAATCCGCCGGAACGCAGGCGGAGGACGCACTCGCCATGAAGCAGTGCTTTATGGCTCAGGCAGAAAAGTAAAAAAGTAGGACATTTGCCCTACGGAGACGCTTTGTAGAACTATGCAAAGGGGTATAAACGTATGAAAAAGGTATTATTGATCCACGGTCCTAACCTGAACCTGACCGGTCAGCGCGAACCGGGCATTTATGGTTCGAACACGCTGGCATCCATCAATGCGGAGGTTGTACAGAAGTGCGAACGTCTGGGGATGGAATGCGCGGTATTCCAGTCCAACTCCGAGGGTGCGCTGATCGACCGTATTCACGCGGCTCGTGAGGACTGCGATGCGATCATCATGAACGCCGGTGCGTACACGCACTACAGCTATGCCATCCGCGATGCGATTGCGGCTGTGCGCCTGCCCTGCGTGGAGGTACATATGTCCAATGTGCATGCGCGCGAGGAATTCCGCCACAAGTCGGTCATCGGACCGGTGTGTGCGGGCGTCATTGCAGGCTTCGGCAAGCACAGCTATCTGCTCGCCGTGGATGCGGTAAAATCCATCATCGGCTAATATTTAAGAGGCGATTACCATGAAAAGAAACGAACTGCGTGCCATGCTGCTCGAGCAGCCGTATGACGCGCTGGTGCTGACCAGCGAGATCAGCCGCCGCTACGCCACGGGCTTTCACTCGACGGCAGGCGCGGTGTACCTGTCGGCTAAACAGGCGGTATTCTTCACGGATTTCCGTTATGTCGAAGCGGCACGCGCGGCCATCAAGGATTTTGAGGTGCGCGAGATCAAGGCGGGGCAGAGCTATTCTGCGCTTATCAATGAGCTGCTTGACGAGGACGGCGCGAAAAAGGTCGCTCTCGAGGACAAAACGCTCACTTATGCGGAGTTCATGTCCTGGGGTACGGCACTGCACGCGACAGCCGTCCGTCTCGAGGACGGTGTGGAGCAGCTGCGCATGTGCAAGGAAGAGGACGAGGTTGAGAAGATCGTCGCGGCACAGCGAATCGCGGAGCAGGCGCTCGAGGAGGTACTGAACGACATCAAGGTCGGCGTGACCGAGAAGGAGATCGCGGCACGGCTGACCTACCTCATGCTGCACTACGGTGCGGAGAATATGTCGTTTGATCCGATCGTCGTTTCGGGCGCGAACAGCTCCAAGCCGCATGGCGTACCGGGTGAAAAGACCATCGAAACGGGCGATTTCGTGACGATGGACTTCGGCTGCATTTATGACGGCTACTGCTCGGATATGACGCGCACGGTCGCGGTCGGTCATGTCACCGACGAGATGCAGACCGTGTACGACACGGTGCTGAACGCACAGCTTGCAGGCATTGCTGCCTGCAAGGCCGGTGTGACCGGTCGGGACGTTGACGCGGCAGGCCGTAAGATTATCGAGGCGGCAGGCTACGGTGATGCCTTCGGCCACGGCTTCGGCCATGGCGTAGGACTGGAGATCCACGAGGCTCCGGTTGCCTCTCCGCGCGGAGAAGCGCCGCTGCCGGCAGGCAGTATCGTCACCGCAGAGCCGGGTATTTATCTGTCGGGCAAGTTTGGCGTGCGTATTGAGGATATGCTGTACGTCATTGAGGACGGCTGCATTGATCTGACCGATGCGTCCAAGCAGCTTATTGTTCTGTAAATTGCGAAAAAGGGAGAAAACGTTGTTTTCTCCCTTTTATATTCCGTGAATGTTGAAAATGGGTTGCCGTATCGCTTGACGGCAGCTTGATGAAAAAGAATCAATTTAACAATTTATCCATAAGCTATACACAAAAAATCCACACAAGTTCGGCACAATGGTTACACCGATAGGAGGAGATGTTCTCATGCGTATTTTGTTAATCAATGCAGAGCAGGACGAGCGCCTGTTCGCCACCTTCAAGCATGAACATATTCTGTATGATCAGCAGCCGGAGAGCGACACGCTTGATATTTCGGAGAATATATATGATGTAATCGTGTACAATGCCACTAAGCTGGATGAGAAGACCGCCGATGCGGTGCGCTCTCTGCGCGAAAGCGGTGATATGACACCGTTGCTCGTCATGGCAGGTCACACGACCGCGCGGGCGCGTATCCGTATTCTGAATGCGGGTGCGGACAATGTACTCATGCGTCCGTGCCAGAGCGATGAGATTCTGGCGCATGTCAATGCACTGGCACGTCGGCCGAGAATGATGCAGAGTGAAATACTGACCGCCGGCGACCTGACGCTCGACCGCGGTCGCTGTGTGCTGTCGAGCAATGACGGCGAAGTCCGTCTGTCCGGCAAGGAGCTGCAGCTTGTAGAGATGTTCCTGCGGGAACCGGGACAGGTGCTGCCGCGTGAAATGCTGCACGAGAAGGTCTGGGGAGCAGGCAGGGACGCGACCTACAATAACATCGAGGTTTATCTGACACTTGTGCGCCGCAAGCTGCGTGCGGTCGGCTCGAAGGCCGAGCTGATCTCCGAGCGAGGGATCGGCTATTATCTGCAGGAAGCAGAATAAGGGAAAGGACGTACTTTCATGGTACGTCCTTTTATTTTCCTGCACTGACTATCTGGAGCATATGAGGCACGTTGGTGCTGCGCCTTTCCGGGCGGCAGCCTTTTTTCGCTGCACCGACCCAGCGGGGTGTACGAACCGCGTAAGCGTGTTCGCCCCTAACGGGCGGGGGTGTTCGCTGAACCCCAGCGGGGGAGTTGCGCTCTGCGGAGCGCGGGGATTCGCGGCGCCCGCCGCGGGGGCAAAGAGGAAGGACAACCTGCGGTTTTCCTTCCTCTTTGAACTCCTGCCTTTCCCTTGCTTCCTAATCTGGCGCAGACCGGAGACCGGTGACAGCTCCGAAAAGGGGAACGGCAGTCGGGTTACCGTTACGTTTGTTTCGTGAAATATTCGCAGTTCACAGACAGCGTACTGCTACACAGAACGGAAAGTCTAAGCAGGCGCGACACAAGGTGAATTGCCCGAAAGGGCAAGAGAGGGTCCCCTGGGGGATAACAGTGTCGCGCAATTCGTTAGTCGGAGATTATAGACAGCACCTACGGATTAGGCGTTTGGTACCATTTATCTTCGTAGGCCCTGTCTATTATAACGCGCTAAAGAATTGTGCGGCACTGTTATCCCCCAGGGGACCCTCTCTTGCCCTTTCGGGCAATTCACCTTGTGTCGCGCCTGCGTTGACCCTCCGACCTGTGTAGCAGTATGGTATCTGACACTGCGAATATGTTGAGAAAGACATGGTAGTAAAAAACCTCTGCCGTTCCCCTATTTCGAAGCGGTCGCCGCTCTCCGATTTTCGCCGGGCTAAGCAATAAAGGAAAACGGGAGTCAAGAGGGTAGAAACCGCAGGTGTCTACCCTCTTGACCTCAGCCGCGGGTGCGGCTAAATGCGACTTTTGTTTCGCTCAATCGGCCCAAACCACAACCCCATCAGGCGGTGCAGCCACGCCCGAAGCCTGTTTTTCGTCAAATTATTCTGTTTCACAGCCTGTTCCTCCTGCGGGAAAGTTTTCTTTTTACGGTATTATTGTACCGCAATTTTTTCGCCGATTCCTGCACAAAATGATGAAAGATTTCTTAAGGCAACACCGCACAATTAAAGCTGCGGCGCTTTGCGGAAATTTTATGTCCTGACTTTGTTGCGATTTCACGGTAATACATCAAGTATTACCGCAAAACCGCGCCTTGTCAGCACGCAAAATTTGCTCGCAAATCGCTCTTGTTCAATTATGCGGTATTGCCTTAAATATTTGTGAAGGAGCAGAGGACGCACAGTCTGTGTCAATTTACTCCGGCTCATCCTCATCGAGCAGCGTGAGTACATCAATCGGCGCGTCATTCTGCGTCACCTGCACATGCACATGGGTGCCGAGTGCGGATTCTGCGGGAATGCTGTCCGCGCACACGCCGAGCGCCTCACCGGCGGAGACAACCTGCCCTTCCTGCACGCGTACATCGTCCATGCCGCAGTACGACGAGGTCAGGCCGTTATTGTGCGTCAGTGTCACGCAGGTGCCGTACAGACCGTCCTCGGCAATCTGCTGTACAGTGCCGTCGGTCAGTGCGAGCACAGTTTCGCCGGCTTCGGCAGAGAAGTCTGTGCCGGCATGAACACGCCAGTCACCCATGGTCGGCTGGAACAGCAGCGTGTCACCCGAAAACGGCGTCAGCACGGCTCCGGACACCGGCCGCACATACACGGGTGCGCTGACCGTCACCGCCGGTTCCGGCTCTGCCGCCGCGACCGGCTGTTCCTCGATCACTGACTCGGGTTCCTGCTCTTGCTGCGGAACGGTGGCCGGTTCGGTCGGTGCTTCGGCGGTCGAGTCGGTCGGTGCGATGATAGGCATGCCGGTGTCCGGCTCGACCGCGTTCTGCCGGTGTGCATTGCCCCAGATCACCCATGCGGATGCGGCGATGATGAGCGCACACAGCGAAAGAATGGTGTAGAATCCGCGGGTAGAGAGCGCCGCGGTGTGTTTGGATTGATATTGCTTCATGTCCCTTTACCTCCGTTGCTGACAGTATGGTCGGCTGCTGCGGAAAATATACGCGCCGCCGAAAATTTGCCGCACAGCGGACACTTCATCGGCAGATGCCGGATAGCCCACAAAAGGGGGGACGTCTGCGGATTGTACCCAATCGCCGAATGTGGTATACTAAATAAAAAAAGAGAAACGCAAGGAGGGTAAAGACTATGGAACTGGCTGACTTTTTCGCGATTGACCGGCTGTCGCAGCACGACGAGGAATTGCTGATCGAATCTGCGATGCAAATGCAGCAGATGATGATGCTGTACGAATCCGGCATCCGCGAGATCAAGACCAAGCTGGATATTCTGAGCGATGAGTCGCGTATTTCGGGCAAGCCAAGCCCGATCGATGCCATCAAGAGCCGCATCAAAAGTCCGCGCAGCATTATCGGCAAGCTCAAGCGGCGCGGATTTCCGATCACGCTGCAGTCCATGATAGATAATCTGAACGATATTGGCGGTATCCGTGTAATCTGTCCGTTTATCGAGGATATTTACACGGTAGCGGACATGCTCATGCGGCAGGACGACTTGACGCTGATCGAGAAGAAAGACTACATTGCCAATCCCAAGCCGAACGGCTACCGCAGCCTGCATCTGATCCTCGAGGTGCCGATTTTCCTCGCGGAACGCACGCAGCCGGTACGCATCGAGCTGCAGATTCGCACGATGGCGATGGATTTCTGGGCCAGCCTGGAGCACCAGCTGCGCTATAAATCCGATGTGGAGATTCCGGAGCATATGTCCGATGATTTGAAGAAGTGTGCGGATGTTATTGCGGAGACCGATCAGGAGATGCAGCGCATCGCAAAAGAACTGAAAGTGCTGTAAAAGGAGAAATTATGCAATACATACCCATTATAACCCTGGTTCTGGTGGTAATCCTGCTGGGACTGGTCATTGTTCTGCTGACCCGCAAGCCGGAAAAGCCGGAGCTTCCGCAGCAGATTGACCCAACCGCATCCATTACTGCGCTCGGCACGCTCGTGACGCAAAACCTGCGCGAAGGCCGGGAAGCGCAGAGCAATCAGCTTTCCGCGATGGACAAGAGCCTTGGAGACAAAATGAGCGGTCTGACCGATCAGCTCGGCCGGTTTGAGACGCGTCTGCAGGGTTTTACGGCGGAAACAACGCAGAATCTGACTAATATCCGCGAAACCGTGGATAAAAACCTGCACACCTTCACGGGTGAGACAAAACAGAATCTGGAAACTATCCGCGAAACGGTAGATAAAAATCTGCACACCTTCACGGGTGAAACCAAACAGGATTTGGAAACCATTCGCGTTACAGTGGATAAAAATCTGCGTGCCATGCAGGAAGACAACAACAAAAAGCTGGACGATATGCGCCAGATTGTAGACGAAAAGCTGCAGAAAACGCTGTCTGAGCGCATGAATGAGTCGTTTAAGCTGGTCAACGAGCGTTTGGAGCAGGTTTACAAGGGTCTCGGTGAGATGCAGACGCTGGCACAGGGTGTCGGTGATTTGAAGAAGGTGCTCACCAATGTCAAGACCCGTGGCATTGTGGGCGAGATTCAGCTGGGTGCGATCCTCGAGGATATTCTCGCGCCCGAGCAGTACGAGACCAACGTGGCGACCGTACCGAACAGCCGCAATGTAGTCGAGTACGCGGTCAAGCTGCCCGTTGAGGACGGCAGCTTTGTCTGGCTGCCGATTGACTCCAAGTTCCCGGGAGACACCTACGGGGCGCTCCGTGACGCGTACGAGGAAGGCTCGCGCGAGCAGATTGACGCATGCGTCAAGCAGCTGATCGCCACCCTCAAATCCGAGGCGAAGGACATTCACGATAAGTACCTTGCGCCGCCGCATACGACCGAGTTCGGCATCATGTTCCTGCCGTTCGAGGGACTGTATGCCGAAGCCGTCAGCCGCGGCATGGTGGAGATTCTGCAGCGGGACTATCATGTTAATCTGGCAGGTCCGAGTACGATGGCGGCGCTGCTGAACAGTCTGCAGATGTCGTTCCGCACGATTGCGATTCAGAAGCACTCGGGTGAGGTCTGGAGCGTGCTCGGCGCAGTCAAGACCGAGTTTGATAAGTTTGAAGCCTGCCTGACGCAGACGCAGAATCGACTCGATCAGGCGAGCCGTGAACTGGATAAGCTGGTCGGTACGCGCACACGCGCTATCCGCCGCAAGCTGAAGGGCGTTACCGAGCTCAGCGAGAGCGAAACGCAGAAGGTTCTGGATATCGGCACCGATTCGGAAGAAGAGTGAAGAGATTCTTAACCGCTTTCTCGGCAAAAGAAAACACCGCAGAGCAAGGCTCTGCGGTGTTTTCTTGTTTGCAATTAGCCGAGCTTCGGGAACAAATCCTGCTCGATAACAGCGTCGAGCGTCATGCCTGCGTAGGCAATCTGCGCCAGACCGTCGATGAAGCGGGAGACTGCCGCGATCAGCACGGAAATGTTGTCCGCCACAAACGGAATGATTTTCTCGAGCTCGAGAGAGCCGTCTACCAGCGTGTTGTGCTTGAGGTAAATCTGACCGGCCTCCTCAAAGAAGCCGAACGAGCCGAGCGCACAGAAGTTGTTGCAGTAGTCGCACGCATGGCGGAGCTGCACCTTGTTGTTTTCCGGTGCACCCTGAAACAGAGTGACGAAGAACTGCAGCAGACCCATGTCCTCTGCGGGCAGCTGCATCGGGATGAAGCAGGCTTCAATCACAACGTCCTTGGCAACCTTGCCCTGACGCATCGCCTCGCAGCGCAGAATGGTCGGTGCGCCGTCCTTCTGCATGATCTCCGCACGGAAGCCGTTCTGGTTGAGAACATCGTTCATGCAGCCTAAAATCTGATTTTGCTGTTCGATTTTCATTCTTTTTTCCTTTCTTCCATTAACGCAGAATGTAGGGCGGGGTGACCCCGCACCGCCGTTTTCGTCAACTGCTGACGCGAACGACGGCGGGCTGGGGTCAGCCCGCCCTACAATAAACGTAAAATATTACTTTACGCCGATATCGGTGCGGTAATGCGCCTTATCGAAGTGAATTTTCTTCACATCGGCATAAGCCTTCTGGATGGCTTCGTCAAGGGTCGGTGCGGTAGCCGTTACGCCGAGCACGCGGCCGCCGTTCGTTACCAGCTTGCCGTCCTTGACGGCGGTGCCGGCGTGGAATACGAACGAGTCGGTCACATCGTCCAGACCGGTGATCTCCTTGCCCTTTTCGTAGGCCTTCGGATAGCCGCCGGATGCCATGCAGACGCAGCAGGCGGCATTGTCCGCCCACTTGATGTCGATATCCTCGAGCTTTTCGTCGATAACGGCATTGAAGATGTCGAACAGGTCGGTGTCCAGTCGGGACAGGACAGCCTGCGTCTCCGGGTCGCCGAAACGAGCGTTGTACTCGATAACGCGCGGGCCCTTCGGGGTCAGCATCAGGCCGAAATACAGCACGCCCTTGAACGGACGGCCTTCCTTCTCCATGGCCGCGACGGTCGGCTTGAAGATGGTCTCCATGCACTCGGCGGCAATGTCGTCGGTATAGAAGCGGGACGGAGAGAATGCGCCCATACCGCCGGTGTTCGGGCCTTCGTCATGGTCGTAGGCACGCTTGTGATCCTGTGCGGACGGCATGGTCTTGAGGTGCTTGCCGTCTACAAAGGCGAGCACGGAAACCTCCGGACCGGTCAGAAACTCCTCGATAACGACACGCGCACCGGCACCGCCGAATGCACCGCCGTCGATCGCGTCCTTGACTGCCTCGATGGCTTCTTCCTCGGTCATAGCAACAGTAACGCCCTTGCCGAGTGCAAGACCGTCCGCCTTGACAACGATCGGCGCACCGTTCTTCTTGATGTACTCGATCGCGTCTGCGGAGTTCTCAAAAACAGCGTAGCCCGCGGTCGGGATGTTGTATTTCTGCATTAAATCCTTGGCAAAGGACTTGCTGCCCTCAATAATAGCGGCGTTCTTGCGCGGACCGAAGGCACGGATGCCTGCGGCCTCGAGCGCGTCTACCATGCCGAGTGCAAGCGGGTCGTCCGGTGCTACCATAACGAGATCCGGCTTGTGCTCCTTGGCGAAAGCCACCATGCCGTCGATGTCGGTGGCCTTGATGGCAACGCACTCCGCCTCAGCGGCAATGCCGCCGTTGCCCGGTGCACACCAGATGTGGTCAACCTTGGGGCTCTTCTTCAATGTATGGACGATGGCGTGCTCACGGCCGCCGCCGCCGATAACCAAAACTTTCATTTATTGTTCCTCCGTTTGTAGGTATATGCGCTGTGCGCGGAACATTTCTACGATCAGTGCTACTGTGCCAATGGAGATGCAGGTATTGGCCAGTGTCCAGACGGTGTTAAACAGATAGTCGTTCAGCCAGCCGGGTGCGCTGACGAGCACAAGAATGTAGCCCACGCTCCAGACTGCCAGCAGTGCCCATTCGGGCAGCGTGCTGTGCTCGATCTTGTGCATCTGGTCTTTGACACCCATCAGCAGCATGCAGCCGGTGAGCAGCAGCGGCACGAGCGCCGCATACTGCAGCACAATCCGCAGCAGACAGGGCGGGATGACTGCCGGACCGAGGATGAGCTTGAACGCCATCGTCACGTCCGCGGCAATGCTCGCGCGCATATACCAGCGGGACGCATTCTGCACGGACAGCGCACCGGCAGACACCAGCGCGAACGCCAATATCTGCAGTGCCCAGTTGTGCTGCGCGGCCAGACTGAGCAGCAGTCCGCCGGATACGGCTAAGTAGGCATAATAGCCTTTCAGCAGTTTCATTAGTGATGGAACAGACGCATGCCGGTGAACGCCATCGTGATGCCGTACTTGTTCGCGGTCTCGATTACGTTGTCGTCACGGATGGAGCCGCCCGGCTGTACGATGTACTCCACGCCGGACTTGCGTGCGCGCTCTACATTGTCGCCGAACGGGAAGAATGCGTCCGAACCAACGGTTACGCCGGTGTTCTTTGCAATCCACGCCTTCTTTTCCTCAGCGGTGAGCACTTCCGGCTTTACCTTGAAGGTCTTCTGCCATACGCCTTCGGCCAGTACGTCCTCGTACTCGTCCGAGGTGTAAACGTCGATCGCGTTGTCGCGGTCCGGGCGGCGGATGCCGTCAACAAACTGCAGACCGAGAACCTTCGGATGCTGACGAACGAACCAGTTGTCGGCCTTGTTGCCGGCGAGTCGCGTGCAGTGGATGCGGCTCTGCTGACCTGCGCCGACACCGATGGTCATGCCGTCCTTAACGTAGCAGACCGAGTTGGACTGGGTGTACTTCAGCGTGATGAGCGCGAGGATCATGTCGTGCTTGGCGCTCTCCGGCAAATTCTTGTTCTCGGTGACGATGTTGGTGAGCAGGCTCTCGTTAATCTCGTAGTTGTTGTAGCCCTGCTCAAAGCGGATGCCGAAAATGTCGCGCTGCTCGATCGGCTTTGGCTCGTAGTTCGGGTCGATCTTGACAACGTTGTAGCCGCCCTTGCGCTTGGTCTTGAGGATCTCGAGCGCCTCGGCAGTGAAGTCCGGCGCGATGATGCCGTCGGAAACCTCGTGTGCGAGGTAGGAAGCGGTGTCTGCGTCGCAGGTGTCGGACAGCGCCGCCCAGTCGCCGTAGGAGCACAGACGGTCCGCGCCGCGCGCGCGGATGTACGCACATGCGATGGGAGACAGCTCCTTGTCGGTGTCAACAAAGTACATCTGCTTCTCAATATCGGTCAGCGGCTTGCCGAGAGCGGCACCGGCCGGAGAAACGTGCTTGAAGGACGCAGCTGCGGGCAGGCCGGTCGCCTTTTTCAGCGCACGGACGAGCTGCCAAGAGTTGAATGCGTCACAGAAGTTGATATAACCCGGCTTGCCGTTGAGTACCTCAATCGGAAGCTCGCCCTCGGTCATAAAAATGCGGGCCGGCTTCTGGTTGGGGTTGCAGCCGTACTTTAAGGCTAATTCTTTCATAAATAGTCCTTTCTGCTCATCAGGCCGCAGTTATTCTGCGTTCTTGTTGCGGATTTCCTGCTCAACTTCGCCGGTCTCCAGATCGACGTAGCGCACGAACAGCGAAACCTTGTTCTGCTCGTTCAGGCTGTTCCAGAGCAGGTTGGTGAACTCGTGAATGGGCAGCTCGATGCGGATGCACTTCGGCTCGCCGCGGAACGGCGGCAGCGGATCGCCGTCGCACTGATAGGTATGGATGAAGTGGCCCAGACCGGCAACCGGCTTATCGTACTCATAGAAGAAACGCTTGTTGGCGGTGCGGTCCGAGGTGAAGTTCTTGAGGATGGACAGGCTGTAGGAGCCGTCCGGATTGACAACGCCCGAAATGCGGGAGGTGTAGTTGGGCGCGTCCGGCTCAAACTCGCGGGTACGGAGCGCCTCAAAGTAGCTCTTGCCCTGCTTGAGATAGTCCACGATGGTATCGGTCTGATCGCCGTTGGTGACGACCAGAGTGCCGTTGTACAGGCGCACCGGATGATAGATGATCAGCGAGGGATCGACCATCTTGGACGGGTCAAATGCCTCAGTGCGGATACCGTCCTCGGTTTCGGTGAACACGCGGTTGCGGCTGTTCTCCGAGCGGCCCATGATGAAGTAGGCGATAACATTCTTTTTATTATCCGGGGTGCGGCCGAGAATAATGCCGCGGCCGGGATATGCGTTGCTCATCAGCTCCTGGCTGATGTCAAAAACATTCTTGCTCATAATGCTGTCACTCCTGTTCAGTTTTTATGGACGATAGCGCCGTCCACGCGCAGTCTGCCTGCGCAGAAGTCGGATACTGCCTGCGGCAGAAGAATCCACTCCGCGTTCTGCATGACGCGCTTCTGCAAGGTCTCCGGTGTGTCGCCATCTTCCACTTCAACGGCCTTCTGCGCGATAATTGCGCCGCCGTCTACCACTTCGGATACAAAATGCACGGTCGCACCGGTAACCTTTACCCCTTTTGCCAGCGCGGCTTCATGCACGCGCAGACCGTAGAAGCCCTCTCCACAGAAGGAGGGGATGAGCGAGGGATGTACGTTGATAATGCGGTTTTCAAAATGGCGGCAGAAGCTGTCCGGCAGGACGGTCATGAAGCCTGCGAGCACGATCAGACCGATGTCTGCGTTCTCCAGCAGAGCGGTAAGCGCCTTGCCGTACTCTTCCGCGTCGGAAAAGTCCCTGCGGCGCAGCACCTCGGAGGGAATAGCCGCTTTTGCGGCACGCTCGAGTGCATACGCCTTCGGGTTGGACGAAATAACGAGCGAAATCTGTCCGTTTTCGATCTTGCCCGCCTGCTGTGCGTCAATGAGAGCCTGCAGGTTCGTGCCGCCGCCCGAAACCAAAACTGCAATTTTTGTCATTTATTTTTCTCCAAAAAACAAATGAAATGGAGAATTGCGGATTCGTGCAGAGCGCGATTATTCAACACATCGCTTTGCACTGAACCACACAGCGCGGACAAAACCCGCGCAAGGATAGCGCCAATTCTCAATTCTCCATTTTCAATTTACTTAAACGAGTTCTACGCCCTTTTCGGCGCCGTTTACGCACTCGCCGATAACATAAGCCTGCTCGCCTGCAGCGGAAATTGCTGCAACCGCGCGGGAAGCGTCCTCAGCGGCAACGGCCAGAACCAGACCGGCGCCCATGTTGAAGGTGTTGTACATGTCGCGCTCCGGAATCTTGCCGGTCTTTGCGATCAGGTCGAATACCGGCGGAACCGGCATAGCAGCCTTCTCGATCTTGGCAACGATGCCTGCCGGCAGCATGCGCGGTACATTCTCATAGAAGCCGCCGCCGGTGATGTGGCTGATGCCCTTAACCTCAACCTTGCCCATCAGGGACTGGATCGCCTTAACGTAGATCTTGGTCGGGGTCAGCAGCTCTTCGCCGAGGGTCTTGCCAAATTCGTCGATGTAGCGGCGAACCGACTTCTCGTTGATGCCGAGCGTCTTGCGAACCAGAGAATAGCCGTTGGAGTGTACGCCGGAGGACGCTACACCGATCAGCGCGTCGCCGGCCTTGATGCCGGTGCCGTCGATCATCTTTTCCTTATCGACCATGCCGACAGAGAAGCCGGCCATATCGTACTCGTTTTCCGGATAGAAGCCCGGCATTTCAGCGGTTTCGCCGCCAATCAGCGCGCAGCCTGCCTGACGGCAGCCCTCTGCGATACCGGAAACCATCTGTGCGATCTTCTCCGGGTGGTTCTTGCCGACTGCAACATAGTCGAGGAAGAACAGCGGCTGTGCACCGCAGCAGGCGATATCGTTTACGCACATGGCAACGCAGTCGATGCCAACGGTGTCGTGCTTGTCCATCAGGAACGCCAGCTTGAGCTTGGTGCCGACGCCATCCGTACCGGAAACGAGGATCGGATCCTTCATGCCATTGAACTCCGGACGGAACAGGCCGCCGAAGCCGCCGAGCGTACCCATAACGCCCTTGGTAAAGGTGCTTTCTACCATCGGCTTCATCAGCTTGACCGCTTCGTAGCCTGCGGTAACGTCAACGCCGGCAGCCTTGTAGCTTTCAGAACGGCTTACACTCATGTTTTACATCTCACTTTCATTTATCGTATGAACGGGAAAAATGGAAAATTGAGAATTGAAAATGGAAAATTGCGGATTCGCGCAATGCGCGATTATTTTATGCGGCGCGGTGCGCCGTACCGCAATTCTCCATTCTCCATTTTCCATTCTCAATTCAAAAGTTAGTCTTTGTTAGAGGGGAGCGGAATCTCGATCTCGAACATGTTCTTATCCACCTGCTCGGGTACCGGAATCGGGTACTCGCCGGAGAAGCATGCATCGCAGAAGCCCAGCTTGCAGCCGACTGCAATCTTGCGGCAGGCTTCGAGCGACAGGAAGCCGAGCGAATCCACGCCGATGATCTCGCGCATTTCCTCAACCGTGCGGTTGTGTGCGAGCAGCTGGTTGCGCTCCGGAATATCCGTGCCGAAGAAGCAGGGATGACGGAACGGAGGTGCCGAAATTCTCATGTGAACCTCAGCCGCGCCTGCGTCGCGCAGCAGTTTTACCAGACGGCCGCAGGTCGTACCGCGGACGATGGAGTCATCGACCATGATGACGCGCTTGCCCTCAATAGCGGTGCGCAGGGCATTCAGCTTGAGACGCACGGAGCGCTCGCGCTTGTCCTGACCCGGCTGGATAAAGGTGCGGGCGATATAGCGGTTCTTGATGAGACCGACGCCGTACGGAATGCCGGAGAACTTCGCGTAGCCGATGGCTGCCGGGATACCGGAATCCGGTACGCCGATAACCACGTCAGCGCCGACCGGATGCTCGATGGACAGATACTTGCCGGCCTCCTGACGGGCCAGCTCAACCGATGCACCGTCGATGATGGAGTCCGGACGGGCAAAGTAAATGTACTCGAATACGCACGCGGAGGACTTGCACTCGATACCGCAGTGCATGGAGCGCAGCTCACCGTTTTCGACAACGCAGACCTCACCGGGTTCTACATCGCGGATGAACTTTGCACCGAGCGCGTCCAGAGCGCAGGTCTCGGAAGCGAAAATGTAGCAGTCGTTGTCCAGCAGGCCGATACACAGCGGACGGAAGCCGTGCGGGTCGCGTGCCGCGATCAGCTTGCGCGGGGACATAACAACCAGAGAGTAGGCACCCTCGATGCGGTGCATGGTGTTCATAACGGCTTCTTCAATAGAGCCGCACTTGAGGCGTTCCTTAACAATGGTGTAGACCAGCACCTCGGTGTCGTTCGAGGAACGGAAAATGCCGCCGTCCAGCTCAATCTCGCGGCGCAGCTCGCCTGCGTTTACGAGGTTGCCGTTGTGCGCAACCGCAAGATTGCCCTTTACATGGGTGATGGAGATCGGCTGCGCATTCTCGCGGCGGGTATCACCGGTGGTGGAGTAGCGCACATGACCGATAGCCATCGAGCCGGGCATATTGTCCAGAATCTCCTGATTGAACACAGCGCTGACCAGACCGGTGTCCTTATGGCAGTGGATCACGCCGTTTTTGTTTACGGCGATACCGGCAGCCTCCTGACCGCGGTGCTGGAGAGCAAACAGTGCAGTATACGCGTCGTGCGCGGCGGAAATCTCCTTGCCTTCCGGCGCTGCGATACCGAATACACCGCACTCCTCATGCACCTTGTCAAACGGAGTGCTGCTTTTTCTTAAAATACGATATTTCATTCTTCAGCCTTTTCTTGTCCGAATCTTGCCTTGCGGATGGGCTTACTTGCCCATAACGCGCTTCATGATCTCCTGATATGCCTCCTCGACACCGCCCATGTCACGACGGAAGCGGTCCTTGTCCAGCTTCTCCTTGGTGGTCTTGTCCCACAGGCGGCAGGTATCCGGAGAGATTTCGTCTGCGAGAACGATCTTGCCGTCCGCAGTCTTGCCGAACTCGAGCTTAAAGTCAACGAGGATGACGTTCAGGGTATCGAAGTACTGCTTCATAACCTCGTTTACCTTGAAGGCCATTGCCTTGATGGTCTCGATCTCCTCACGGGTAGCAGCCTTCAGTGCGATAGCGTGGTAAGCGTTCATGAGCGGGTCGCCAAGCTCATCGTTTTTGTAGGAGAACTCGATGGTCGGCTCGTCGAATACGATGCCCTCTTCCACGCCGAAACGCTTTGCAAAGGAACCGGCGGAAATGTTGCGGATGATGACCTCCAGCGGAACAATGGAGACCTTCTTTACCAGGGTCTCGCGCTCGGAGAGCTGCTCAACAAAGTGGGTCGGCACGCCCTGCTGCTCGAGCAGCTGGAACATGTGATTGCTCATTACGTTGTTGATCACGCCCTTGCCGGTGATGGTGCCCTTCTTCTCACCGTTGAATGCGGTTGCATCGTCCTTGTAGTCAACGATTACGAGATTTGCGTCGTCGGTAGCAAATACCTTCTTAGCCTTGCCTTCGTACAGCTGTTCTTTCTTTTCCATGTCCAATTCCTCCATTTGTATAAGTAGTGTTAATTTGAAACGACTTTTCGATTGAAAGCACGCTTTCAATCGAGGGGACATACCGAACAGTGTTCGGATATGCCCTAAGCTACCAAAAGTTCCGCCCGGTGGTTGAAACTTTTGCACGCACTTGTGTAAAAACCGTGATACAGGCTCCCGGTTTTTACGAACCTGTGGTTGGATTTAATGCGCGCTGCGGCGCGGGAGTTTTAGTGCTGCTAAGTGTTTGCAGGTTGTACATTTTAGCTGCCAATGGGAGCGGCACCAATGCCTTTACCTTGCGGGGATGCGGTATCAGAGATACCTATATAGATTACGCGAACTGAGCGCGAACCTTTTCGTCCTTTGCGGTAACTTCCGCTGCCATATCGGCCTTGAACTGCGCGAGCTTCTGTGCCAGCGCGTCATCCGACAGGGCGATCATCTGTGCTGCGAGGATAGCGGCGTTGTCTGCGCCGTCGATCGCAACGGTTGCCACCGGAATGCCCTTGGGCATCTGTACGATGGAGAGCAGGCTGTCCATGCCGCCCATGACGCTGGTGGCCATCGGCACGCCGATTACCGGAAGCGTGGTGTAAGCCGCCAGTACACCGCCGAGATGTGCGGCCTTGCCTGCTGCCGCGATGATAACGCCGAAGCCTTCGGCTGCCGCGTTCTTCGCCAGCTGCTCGGCAGCTGCCGGGGTGCGGTGCGCGGAGCAGATACGGACCTCAGTCGGAATATCGAACGATTTCAGACGGTCAACACACTTTTCCATTACCTTGAGATCACTGTCGGATCCCATGACAACGAGAACTTTTTTCATTTGTTATTCCTCCTACAAAAACAAATGAGGGCACGGGTATACCCGTGCCCTATAATCGCTCATTTATGTGCACCGATGCCCGAGAGAATGCACGAATGCCCGAGAACAAAAAACTGTTCAGCTGCAGTCTGGTTCAAAAATACGCTGCCGGTCATGAGTACACCTCTTTCTTAAAACCAACGGTGACGATACATATTTATTTTAGCCAATTTAACTTGTTAATGCAAGTATTTTACCCGCTTTTTTCGGGATTCGTGTAAATGCCCAAAGATAAATTTTACTCCTCTGCACTTTCGTGCAGAACGCCCTTTTTGTAAAGCACCTCTTCCATCTGGTGCACGCGCTCGGTCCACGAGCACTGCGCGCCGTAGGCAAGGCGTTTTTCCGTCCATGCCGGACGGTTTTCCTTGGCAGCGGCATCGCACAGCGGCAGGAACATCTCGGGATTGCGGGCAATGTAGACCACATCCTTGAAATCCTCGACCTGCAGCGGCTCGCGCGTGGAAACGATCGGCTTGCCGGTTGCCAGATATTCGTAGAACTTGAGCGGCGAAACGTCCTTGGAGAGCGCACCGGCACGGAATACGTTCAGGCAGACGTCCATCTGCGCCAGATATGCGGGCAGCTCGGGCTGCGGCACCAGACCGTGGAATACGATGTTCGGGTACTGCTTGAGATTTGTCAGGTCAACACCCGGCAGCGTGCGTCCGATCAGGAAAATCGTCGCATTCGGACGGCTCTTCGCCAGCTTTTCGATCAGTGCATAGTCGATGCACTCCTGCAGCATGCCGACAAAGCCGTAGATCGGATGCGGCAGATCCTTCATGTCCTCCGGGCAGGGAAGGATGTCCTTCTCGGTCTGTACGCGCGAGAAGATCTCGTAAGCCGCGCCGTTCGGGATCATTTGGGTGGTCGGGTTGATCTTTTCCAGTGTCTCTGCCAGACCGACCGCGGTTGCGAATACCTGATCGGCAGGCTTGGCCAGATCGTGCTCCATCTTGTCCACAACCTTGGGATTGATGTGACCCTTGTACGCGGAATGACGGTCTACACAGTCGTATACCAGCTTGGCGTGCGGCAGGTGCTCCACAATGTCGCACGAGGATGGCGAGTAGCACCACAGCACGGTCTCGTCGCCGAAGCCGTGCTCGCGCATCTTTTCGCGGATGAACGCCGCCTGCCGCTTCTGGTTGATTTTGTTGATCCAGCGGAATTTGTTGAAAAACGGCAGTACCGGCGGCAGTGCGTACACGGTGATGTTTTCGTGTCCCTCGACTTTTTCGCCGGGCTGCTTGTATTTTTCGATATATGCGGAGGCTTTTTTGTCCTTGAGCGGTGCGATCATGGACACCGGAGGATCAAAATACAGGATTTCGCTGTTGCGCAGACGGCTCATCACGTTCTGCTTGCGCGTCGGCAGAGGATGGTAGTTCGTTGTCGAAAGACAGACGATGTGGTTTTTCATATCTATATAACCCCTTTAGTGGATTGTTTTATCATATATCGTAGGGCGGGCTGCCCTACGGTTTAGTTTTTGGAAATGTTCAGCAGCTTCGCTGCACCCTTCACATTCTCGGACTCTCTTTCTCGCAGCATTTCCGCAGTGCGGTGCACCTCGTTATCGAGCGCACCGGAGACGCACTCGTCAATGAGGCGGCACAGCGGCTCCGCCTTGACGGACGAAAGCTGCAGGCAGGTGCGGCTGCCGATATATTTCAGAAAGCCGTCCACCTTGATATCGTAGCTCATGCCGACGACCGGAACGCCCTGACCGGCGGAGAACATCAGCGAATGCAGTCGGATGCCAACCACGGTTTTCATGCGGGAGAGGATGCCGATGGTGACTTCGATGGGCTGTCGGGTACGCACGGCGTGCCACGGACAGTGCAGCAGTGCGCCGACACGTTCTGCGGGCATGAGGTCGCTCGGGAATTCGATGGGTACGAAAACCGGCGTCAGGCCGTGCTTTTCGTAGGCATAGTTGGCTGCAGCCGCGATTTCGGGCAGAGCCGTGTCCAGACCCTTCCAGTTGCGCAGACCGAAGCCGATATACTTTCCGTTCGGGTCAATGCCGCTCTGTTCGAGGGCGATATTGACGATTTCACGCGGCGCCGGCGTCAGAATGATGGTCGGGTCGGCGGAAACACGGATATCCGGCCGGGTAACGCCCATTTCGGCAAGCAGTGCGCGGGAATTGTCATCGCGCAGCGTGATGCGGTCAACCGATGCGTCAATGGTTCTGGCGGCCATCCGGCGGTTGCCCGGACGGTTGATCGGACCGATGCCGCAGCCGTACATCATTACCTTGCAGCCGCGCTTTTTGGCGGCGTACAGCGTGTAGCAGTAGTACCAGATCGAGCGGGTGGACGTGACATCCTGCATGAGCGAGCCGCCGCCGTTGATATACAGCGCGGCATGGCGGAACTTGCGCAGGACGGAGAACACATTAAAGGTATAGATGGCGTTCGTGCGGTAGATCAGGCGCGTTTCCTTCGGCCTGCGCGACATAACGCAGATGGTGCGTTCGGGATCGAGCTGGCGCATCTCCTGCACAATGGCCTCGAGGATGGCATCGTCACCGGCGTTGCCGCGTCCGTACGCGCCGCAGATGACAATGCTCTCACGCTCGTTTTTCGGACGATGGAACCGTGCCAGCAGATGACGGTAGTTTTCCATCTGGCGTTCGCACATCTTGTCGCGCGAGAAATCGCGGGAGGCTTTTTCGTACAGTGCATCCGCGAATTTCTGCCGCAGCGCGGCATCGTTGCCCAGACGGATCAGATATTCCGCCAGCCGCTTATCGTCCCCGACCGGGAAGATATAGCCGTTTTCACCGGTGTCGATGAGTTCGGGCATGCCGCCGACATCCGAGCAGATGGTCGCACAGCCGGCACAAACGCCCTCCAGAATGGAATACGGGAAGGTTTCGGACACCGAGGACAGCAGGTTGATATCCATCGCGCGGAAGAACGGCATGACCGGCGATACCCAGCCGCAGAATGTCACGCGCTCGCGCACGCCGAGCTGGTCGCACAGCTTTTTGAGCATGTCCTCGTCCTCGCCGTCGCCGGCGATGAACAGGCGCAGCTGCGGCGCGGATTTCAGCGCCTCGGCAAAGCCGCGAATGGTGGTCGCAATATCCTTGACGGCGGTCAGACGCGCGGCAATGCCGCACAGCACGTCGCCGTCCTCGATCTCGGCACCGTAGGTGTCCCGCAGATAGGCCACACGGTCAAATTCGCCCTCCGGACGATCAAAATCCATACCGTTGTAGATTTTTACAATGCGCTCCGGGTCAAAGCCGCGCTCGATGAGCGTGCGCGCCATACGGTCTGCGACCGGCTGATAGAAGTCGAGAAAGCGCAGCGCGATGGCATTCGCCGTGCCGAGCGTGTACTGCTTGAGCGGACTGCCGAGGTAGTCCAGCCGGTAATCCGAGTGCACGGTCGTGACGATCGGCACCTGACGGCTGCGGCGCACCATGGCTCCCATCAGGTTGGCACGGCCGCCGTGGCAGTGAATAATGTCGGGCTTGAACGCATCTACCAGGTCGCGCATGGTCCGTGCCGCGCGAAACGGATTGTGCCGCTCGATCACGCGCACATCAATGCCGCGCTCGCGCGCTTCATCTGCAAACGGACCTGCGCGGAACGAGATGAGCATCACATCGTTATTGCGGTTGAGTCCGGTTACAGTATTCATAATCTGGGTCTTGGCGCCGCCTACATCGCCGCCGCCCATTACATGCATGATTCGCAAAGTCAAATACCTCCACTTGACAAGTATAATCAGTATACCATGAAAACAGGGGGATTGCAAAACCGTGAGACAGGAAAATGCGGCTTTTTCGGCGATTTTTCGGCAAACGAAGTTTGTGTTTCCACCGCTTTCATGGTATACTTAAGGCAACACCGCACAATTGAAGCTGCGGCTCCTTGCGCAGGCTCCGGTCGCGCTGCCGCGGCTCCTTGCGCAGGCTCCGGTCGCGCTGCCGCGGCTCCTTGCGCAGGCTCCGGTCGCGCTGCCGCGGCGCTTTACGGAAATTTTGCGCTTTTGTTCAATTATGCGGTCTTGCCTATCTATCTGACGGAAAGCGAGGGTTTTTCTTTTGTCCTCTAAAAATACCATGACGCGCGATGCGATGCTGTTCCTGCCGGCCAAGGTGGTCGAGGGACTGCTCGTCATCGGGTGTTCCTCGCTGTATTCCCACATCTTTGTGGAGGGTGCGGTCAGTGCATTCAACCTGACCAACACCACGATACAGCTGCTGTACCTCATCCTTGCGGGCTGGATGGCGAATTCCGCCACCCGCTATGTCGGTGAGGAGTACCGCGCCGATGAAGGACGCGGCCTGTTCTCCACGGTTTCTACCATCTATGTGGGATTGTGCGTGCTCGTTGCCATCGGCTGCTGCATTACGGCAGCTGTGACGCAAAGTCCGGTTTATCTGGGCGGTGCGCTGATGTTCTGCACCTACACGGCGTTTCAGGTGCTCAATGCGGCGCTGATTCAGCTCGGCCGCGTCAAAGCATCCATCCTGTGGTCGCTGACCTCGGCGGTGCTCAAGCTCGCTGTTGCGTTCGCGCTCGTCGGCGGCAAGTCGAATTACCCGTCGCCGTTCCCGGCCATCTTTGCCAACACTATTGCGGACGGCGTTGCGACCATCGGCGCGGTGTTTGCGCTCAGCCTGCCGGTTGTTGTGCGGCTGAAGTATTTCTCCAAGCCGCTGCTGAACAGGTTCCTCAAATACGGCGTACCGCTGATGGGCGTTTCCATCTCGGTGGCGCTGCTCAACCAGATTGACAAATACCTCGTTGTCGGTTTTTACGGCAACATTCTGTACGCATACTACTCGAATAACAACTCCATCGCGAGCGGTCTGTTCACGATGATCTCGGTCGGCATCATGCGCGGCGTGTATCCGGCCGTGCTGCGCGGCTGGCGTGAGGGCGGCAAAGCCGCGGCAAAGCCGCTGCTCGATCAGGGCGTGCGGCTGTATCTGTTGATCGCTGTGCCTGCTGTTGCGGGTCTGACTGCGGTGGCGCTGCCGCTCAGTCGGTTCCTGTTCCCCGCGAAGTATGCCGCCGGTGCGCCGGTCATCGCGTATACTGCGCTTGCCATGCTGTTCATGGGCCTGACCGAGTACGCCAACAAGGCGTATGAGCTGGAGCAGTCCACCGTACACGTTCTGCAGAACAGCGCGATCGCAGCAGTTATCAAGGTGGTTTCGAGTGTCATTCTTCTCAAAACCCTCGGATTTACGGGCGGTGCGCTCGGTTCGGTGGTCGCATTTGCGTCCTACTTTATCATTACCTGTGTGCGCGTGCGCAGCCGATTCCTGTTCCGTGTGGCACCGATCAGTCTGGTGCGCATCATCGTTTCGGCGCTGCTGTGCGGCGCGGCGGCCTTTGCGTGCACGCTGCTGCCGGTCGGCAATCTCATTCGCCTTGGCGCGGCTGTCGTGGTCGGTGCAGGCGTTTATGCGGTGTGCATTATCGTCAGCGGTGAGGGCTGCGAGGAAGTACAGGCGGTGCTCCGCAGGCTGAAACGATAAGAAAAATTGTCAAAACAGCGTGGATTTCACTGGTAAAACCTTGTCACGGCAGTAAATCCATGCTACAATAACTCTATCTGAAAATTGTAAACAGAGAGGCGTAATATTATGGAAATGATTCATGAAGCGGGTCAGTACGTTGACACCGTAAAGCGCGTCTGCGAAGCAGTCGGCAGCGAGGTCACGTTCCGCGGCACGGTTCACCGTGTACGCGATATGTCTGACTTTTCTTTTGTTGTAATGCGCGTTGAGCGCGGTCTGATCCAGTGCACCTTCCAGGGTGACGAGATCGGCGGCATCAAGCGTTCGGACGTCAAGGACGCAATGGTACTCGAGGTTACCGGTACCGTTCGTGAGGAGCCGCGTGCAGAGCACGGCGTTGAGGTCGTTCTGAGCGCACTGTCCATCCTCGGCAAGCCGTACGACCAGCTGCCGGTACCGCTCGGCAAGAAGTATATGGGTCTGTCCCTCGATGTTGATCTGCCGCTGCGTCCGATCACGCTGCGTCATCCGCGCAAGCAGGCGATCTTCCGCGTACAGGGTGCGATCGCTGACGGCTTTGCACAGTACATGCAGTCGCAGGGCTTCACCCACATCCACACCCCGAAGATTGTAGTTGCAGGCGCTGAGGGCGGCGCAAACCTGTTCAAGCTGGATTACTTTGGCACTCCGGCTTATCTGGCACAGTCCCCGCAGTTCCACAAGCAGTACCTCGCCGGTGCATTCGGCCGTGTATACGAGATCGGCTCGGTTTACCGTGCAGAGCGTCACAATACCTCCCGTCATCTGAACGAGTATATGGGTCTGGACTTCGAGATGGCCTACATTGATTCCATGTACGATGTAATGGCAATGGAGACCGGCATGCTGAAGTCCGTTATGGCTTACGTTAAGGAGCACTGCGCTGAGGAACTTGCGATGCTGAACGCCGAGGTTCCGGAGATCAAGGAAATCCCGACCATCCGCTTCCACGAGGCCAAGCAGATCATGGAGGAGAAGTTCGGTCACAAGTCCAAGAACCGTTATGACCTCAACCCGGACGAAGAAGTGCTGCTGTGCCAGTGGGCCAAGGAAGAGCACGATTCCGATTTCGTATTTGTAACTCACTTCCCGTCCGCAAAGCGTCCGTTCTATGCAAAGGACGATCCGGAGGACCCGAAGCTGGCGCTGTCGTTCGACCTGCTGTTCCGCGGCCTGGAGATCACCACCGGCGGTCAGCGTATCCACGATTATCAGGAGCAGATGGACAAGCTGGCGGCCCGCAAGATGAACGCCGAGCTGTTTGAGTCCTTCACCATGCTGCACAAGTACGGTATGCCGCCGCACGGCGGTCTGGGCATCGGTCTGGAACGCCTGACCATGCAGCTGCTGGGGCTGAACAACATCCGCGAGGCATCCATGTTCCCGCGTGATATGAATAGACTCGAGCCGTAAAGGCTCTCGCTTCGTACCAAAGGCCGCTTTGCGGCCTTTGGTACGAGGGACGGTGTCGCCGCGCGTGCCCGCTTTACGGGCAGGGCGGGAACACCTATTGCACGAAAACACCCCGAAAACTTTCCGGTTTTCGGGGTGTTTTCGTGTTTGTTAAAAAAGTCAGGCGCATGTCCTGACTTTTTTGTCGCGCCGGAGGCGCTCCATTTTACGCGCTCCGCGGCGTGATGGGTTTTCTGGGTGCAGAAATCCCTGCGGGATTTTGGGGTTGGCGTGAACATGGGCGCCCGCGGAAGGCTCGGCGGTGCGCACCGCCTGCCTTGTGGGTGCGATTATGCAAGCAAATCGCGTATTTGATGCCGCGAACTGCGTTCGCGGGGCGGGACCCGGCGGCAGAGCCGCCTGTGTCCCTTGGTATGCGCCCGGAGAAGAAAATCTTCACTCCTCACTCTCCACTCTCTTTTCAGCTCTTTACGAGGATTTAACATTTTTTCCTCGGTTGGCTCTTGACGTTCGCGGAAATTTTCCGCATAATAAGAATGGACAAAAAGATTTCCGGCCATGCTGTTTGAGCATGGGTCGTTACCGAAAGGAGATCAGCATAATGAACGAAGAATTAGAGCTGCTTCGCGAGAAGAAAGGCTTCATCTGCGATATGGACGGTGTTATCTATCACGGCAACCGTCTGCTGCCCGGTGTACCTGAATTTGTAGACTGGCTGCAGCGTGAAAACAAGAGCTTCCTTTTCCTGACCAACTCCTCCGAGCGTTCGCCGCTTGAGCTGCAGCAGAAGCTGGCACGCATGGGTCTGGAGATCGGTGAGGAGCATTTCTACACCTCTGCTCTGGCTACGGCAAAGTTCATCGCCAGCCAGAAGCCGCACGCATCTGCGTATGTTATCGGTGCGCCCGGTCTGGTCGGTGCGCTGTACGAGGCGGGCATCGTGATGAACGATGTTGACCCGGATTATGTTATCGCGGGTGAGACCAACACCTACAACTATCAGACCATCCTCAAGGCCGTTGATCTGATCAACAAGGGCGCGCGCCTGATCGCGACCAACTCCGATCTGACCGGCCCGTCCGAGCAGGGCATCATTCCGGCATGCCGCGCACTGGTTTCTCCGATCGAGCTGGCCACCGGCAAGACCGCATACTATGTCGGCAAGCCGAACCCGCTGATGATGCGTACCGGTCTGCGTCTGCTTGGCGTGCACTCGCACGAGGCGGCTATGATCGGCGATCGCATGGACACCGACATCGTTGCCGGCATCGAAACCGGTCTGGACACCGTTCTGGTGCTCTCTGGCTGCACTACCCGCAAGGATGTGGAAAATTACGCATACCGTCCGCACTTTATTCTGGACGGCGTGGGCTGTATCCCGCCGCAGGCGTAAAGAAGCTGTCTAAATCGAACTACACAAAAGCCTTTCCGAAAAAATTTCGGAAAGGCTTTTTCATTGGATAAAGAATGGACAATTCTATGCTATACTAAATACAGGAAAAGGATAGACCAATGACAGATAGAGAGGGGGCATTCCCATGGCAGGACGCATTCTTTTGGCGGAGGACGACAAGGCGTTATCCGCGCTGATGCAGGATTTCTTTCGGGCGGCAGGCGTGGCGGTGACACCGGCGTATGACGGCGAACAGGTGCTCGTGCTGGCGCAGGCGCAGCCGTTCGACCTGCTGGTGCTGGATGTGATGATGCCGCATCTGAACGGGCTGGAGGTCTGCGAAGCGGTGCGGCAGGAGAGCGACGTACCGGTCATTTTCGTCACGGCGCTCGGACAGGAGGGTGACACGCTGGCAGGATTCCGCGCGGGCGCGGACGATTACATCACCAAACCGTTTTCGTTTCCGGTGCTGGTGGCAAAGGCACAGGCGCTCATGCGGCGGGCCCGCGGGCTGCGGCTGGGCGCGAGTGAGCTCGGCTACGCGAATATCCTGATGGATACGGCCTCGGGCACGGTAACGGTGGACGGAAACCCGGTGAATCTGCGTCCCAAGGAGGCGAAGATACTCGAGCTGCTGCTGCGCGAACAGGGACGCACGGTGTCGCGCGACCTGCTCATCGAGCGGGTATGGGGCACGGATTTCGACGGGGACGAGCGCATGATCGACCGGCACATTGCCAGTCTGCGTAAGGCGCTTGGAACAGCCTCGCAGCATATCCGTGCAGTGTACGGCAAGGGCTACCGATTGGGGGGATCGACATGACAAAGCGGTTTCGTAAAATCGGCATCGCGGCAAGGTTGACCGCGGTTGTGGCGGTGATTCTGGCGGTGTTTGTTGGACTGTGGACATTCAAATTGATTGAAAACGCACAGGTTGTCGCAGCGTACAGGGCAGGTATGGAAGTTAACGATATTTGCTGGCGTGTTGAACACACATTGGTAGAAAAAGGGTATGACCCTGATGATATGCCGTCGGCCAATACGCCGGAATACGATAAAATGCGTTGTGATTTGGCATATTCCATCTGGGATAGTGAAAAAGCGTATGTCGTGCAGTATTATGATGGACAGGAAAACTGGGTCACGATGCGTTCGCCGCTGCTGCTGTATGGTAAGAATGCCGATGCCGATATTGACATCAGCAATTTTGCCGAGCAGGATATTCGTGAGATGCGTGAGGTATACGGGCCGAAAAAAGGCTTTTCAGATGACGTGGGATACATTGCAATGATATATGGCAAAAAAATCGAAAACAATGGTCATACGATATATATTCCGAACCGAATCTGCGTAGGTGCGTATGATTATGAATGGACGGCACAGACACCGGTTGAAGAGGTCGGTCAATGGGAAGAAATGCCGCAATGGTGCTTTGACAAGGATTCGAATATGGAAGTATACTTTGCGGAAAAAAAGTATCTGGAAACCAAACTGCGGTGCATAAACGGAGAAAATGTGAAAGTGGATCATACAGGGGGATATTTTACTATCTTTTTGTCCCTGTCCAGCACGATCGGATATGGACATGGAATGGTCATGGCCACTGCGCCGATTGACAAGGAAGCTGCATATGAGGATCTCTTTTGGGGTATGCCGCTTATCACGATTGCATTGTATCTGATTTTCCTGTTTATTTTCTATAAAATCGTGCGCCGCATGGTCGCTGACCCACTGGTTGACACGGCGCGAGAAGCATATCTGGTTGCAAACCTTGCATTCGATGAGTTCCAACCCGACCTCAAGCGCGGAGACGAAATCGGCGAACTCAACCGTGCGCTGAGCGAAATGGCGGACACACTGCACGCCCGCTGGGACAGCGAACGCGACCTCGAGGACAAACGCCAGCAGTTTGTCTCGGCGGCAAGCCACGACCTGAAAACGCCGCTTGCGCTCATCGGCGGGTACGCCGAGGCCATCGCGCAGGACATTTCGCCCGAGGAAAACGCGCGGTACCTTGCCGCCATCGAGCAGGAAACGGCGCGGATGAACGGCCTTGTGCGCGAAATGCTGGATTACACCCGCCTCGACCGCACGGACGAGCTGAAAAACCGCAAAACGCTCAATCTGACCGCACTTGTAAATGATATGCTGACCGAGTATGCGCCGCTGTTTGAAAAACGCCGTCTGACCGTCGATATTGCGGACGGCGTGCGTATCCGCGGCGACGAAACGCTGCTGCGGCGTGCCGTCGGCTGCCTGCTGGAGAACGCCGCCAAGTATTCGCCGGAAAACGGGCGCGTGTCCGTTCGGCTGACGAACAGCCGCAATCATCTGCTGACCGTCGAGAACGACTGCGAACCCATTCCGGAAACTGAGCTGCCGCGCCTGTTCGAGATGTTCTATCGCGGCGATAAGGCGCGCGACCGCGCGGGCGGACACGGACTGGGACTGGCCATTCTGCAGAAAATACTCGCTCTGCACGGCCTGACATGCAAGGCGGAAAATATAAAGGGCGGCGTGCGGTTCATCGTCTGCAATAAAGATTAAAAGCTGAAAAAGGGCATAAAAATACCCCGCAAGAGATTCTCTTGCGGGGTATGATTTTGCTTACTTTGCGTAGTCGATCGCACGCGTTTCGCGTACCATGTTGACCTTGATCTGGCCGGGATAATCCAGCTCGTTCTCGATCTTCTTGGCGATTTCGCGGGCGAGAAGCACCATCTTGTCGTCCGAAACCTTCTCCGGATTGACGATAATGCGAATCTCGCGGCCTGCCTGAATGGCAAACGAACCGGAAACACCGGGCGTCTCGTTGGCGATGCTCTCGAGCTTCTCCAGACGCTTGATATAGTTCTCCAGGTTCTCGCGGCGAGCGCCCGGACGTGCAGCGGAGATGGCATCGGCTGCCTGAACCAGACATGCTACGATGGTCTTAGCCTCTACATCGCCGTGGTGTGCCTCGATGGCATGGATGATCGGCTGGGATTCCTTGTACTTCTTGGCAAGGTCTACGCCAATCTGAACGTGGCTGCCTTCAACCTCGTGGTCGATGGCCTTGCCGATATCATGCAGCAGACCTGCACGGCGTGCCGGAACCGGATCGAGGCCGAGTTCGCTGGCCATCATGCCGGCAATGTGTGCCACCTCGATGGAGTGCTGCAGGACGTTCTGACCGTAACTGGTGCGGTAGCGCAGGCGGCCGAGAATCTTGACCAGCTCCGGATGAATGCCGTGGATGCCGGTCTCGAAGGTAGCACGCTCGCCTTCGCTCTTGATGATCTGCTCAACCTCACGGCGAGCCTTGTCAACCATTTCCTCAATGCGGGCCGGATGAATACGACCGTCAACGATCAGCTTTTCAAGGGCCAGACGTGCGATCTCACGGCGAACCGGATCGAACGAGGACAGGGTGATGGCCTCAGGCGTATCGTCGATGATGAGGTCTACGCCGGTAAGGGTTTCCAGTGTGCGGATGTTGCGGCCCTCTCGGCCGATAATGCGGCCCTTCATCTCGTCGTTCGGCAGCGGAACGACCGAAACGGTCGCCTCGGATACCTGATCGGCGGCACAGCGCTGAATTGCGGTCGAGATAATCTCGCGGGCGGTCTGCTCGCTCTCGTCCTTCAGGCGCTGATTGATCTCGCGCAGCTTGACGGCTGCATCGTGGGTCGCTTCGTTTTCAATGGACTGGACGAGCATCTCGCGTGCTTCGTCGCGGGTCATGCTGGCAATCTGCTCCAGCTTTTCTACCTGCTCGAGCTTGATGCGCTCGAGTTCTTCCTTTTCCTTCTGGCTTGCGTCCAGCTGGCGGTTAAGGTCATCATTTTTGCGGTCGAGCATGTCGCTCTTCTTGTCCAGTGCTTCCTCGCGCTGAATCAGGCGGCGCTCAAGCTGCTGGGTCTCATTGCGGCGTTCCTTCAGCTCGCGGTCGGCTTCGACGCGCTGCTTGTGGATTTCGTCCTTTGCCTCGAGTATGGATTCGCGTTTTTTGGTCTCGCCGGCCTTGATCGCTTCGTTGATGATGCGGGTGGCCTCGGTCTCGGCAGAGCCGATCTCTTTTTCCGCAACGCTCTTGCGATACAGGAATCCGATGATTACGCCTACTGCGAGACACACGATACCGGTGATGATCGGTATGATGATGTTGCTCATGTCTGTTGGTGTGTCCTCCTATTTACGAATTTTGGGAGACGGCACAAAACCAAGACAATACCGCAGATCTGCGGTGCTGTTTCTCAATAGAGCGGCAGTTCGGCAGAAAACAAGCTGATTCCACGGTGAAACACGCGCAGCACGCATGAGCACTGCACGAAGAATAAAGGCAGAATACGCCGAAAAAGCGAAGATTCGCTCGAAAAAATCAGGGTTTTGCACTGTCAAAAGAAAAATGCGGTTCCGTCAATCCGCATCGGAATTGGCGGTTCATGATAATGCCTTTGGAAAAAGCCGTGCTCACCATTGGCACCGGCTCTGTTACAGCAGGTATTATACTATGTTTAATTGTAAAGCCTATTCGTCAAACTGTCAAGAAAAAGACAAGCTGACATACGCGGTTTTTGGTGTTTTTTGAAAACGGCCGGTGTGCGCTCTTGTGAACAGCAGGGCAATTTGCTATAATAATTCTGTATTCCCTCATGGAAGAAACGAGGAGGAACGACTATGAACGAGTCTATGTGCCGTGTACAGCGCGGTTCTTTCGTATATTATACCTGCCGACGGATTCCGGTGCGGCATGCCTTCACCACCAAATTCGGCGGTGTGAGCACAGGCGCGTGCGAAAGCCTGAATTTAGGCTTCAACCGCGGTGACGAGTTGGGGAATGTGCGCGAAAACTATCGCCTGCTGGGCGAGGCGCTCGGCGTGGATGAGACACGCATGACGCTCACCAAGCAGATCCACGACACGCAGGTGTCGGTCGTGACCGAGGACAAGGTCGGCATGGGTCTGCACCGCCCGATGGAATGGCAGTCGGATGCGATCGTGACCGCACTCGCGGACACGCCCATCATCGGCTTTTACGCGGACTGCGTTGTCACCTTATTATATGATCCGGCGACGCATACCGCAGGCGTGTGTCATTCCGGCTGGCGCGGCATGGCGGCAGGTATCCTGCCGAAAACCGTTGATGTGATGGCGGAGCAGCTCGGCACAAAACGTGAAAGCTTGATCGCTGTGCTTGGTCCGTCCATCCGGCAGGAGTGCTTCGAGACGGATGCGGATGTGCCGGAAGCGATGGAAGAGCTGCTCGGTGCACAGGTGCATCCGTTCATTATGGAGAAAGGTCCGAAATTCCATGTGGACCTGCAGGGCATTGGCGTAAAGCTGCTGCAGGATGCTGGACTTTCGGCGGAAAATGTGATCGACAGCGGCATCTGCACCATGTGTCATTCGGATGAGTTCTGGTCGCACCGCGTAACGCACGGCGTGCGCGGCGTGCAGGGCGGCATGATCTGTCTGTAAGCGAAAGGATCAATACAATGAAAAGTTGGAAAAAACGTGCGCTGGCGCTGACAATGGCGGCTTTGGTCGTGCTCAGCGGCTGCACGTTCCCATTTGGACAGGGAAACGACGGCGACGGCGCACCGGTAGACAACGTGGATGTGTCGGACGCGTATTTCGGTCTGGCGTGGTATCGCTCGGGCACAACGCTCAATCCGGTCATGGACGGCACCGAGGTCAACAGCATGCTGCGTGAGGCGCTTTACGAGGGCCTTTTTGAGATAAAAAGCGATTTTACACTCGAAAACGAGCTGTGCGAGGACTATACGAGCGATGTAACCACGTTCAGCTTTACGATAAAAAAGGGCATCAAGTTCTGGTCGGGTGCGGAGCTGACGGCAAGTGATGTTGCCGAAAGTCTCAAGACTGTGCTGGAAAACGAAAGTTCGCCGTACCACAACCGACTGACCGAGGTTGCCTCGATCGAAGCGGTGACAAAGCGCATGGTCCGCATTACGCTTGCGTCGCCGAATGTCAACTTCCCGAAACTGCTGGATATTCCGATCTATCGGGCGGGTACGACTGACGAAGGAGAGTTCGCAGAGGGCACCGGACCGTACAAGCCAGTTCAGAACGGCGCCGCATGGACGCTGGAGGCCAACGAGAACTGGCACGGCGGCTTTCTCGGCACCATTCGACACATTACGCTGGTCAAAATGACGCGCGCGGATGCGGCGGACACCAGCTTCCGCACCGGCGATGTATCCATCATGCGCAGCGCCCGTATTGCGCCGGACGACCAGAATATCGCATTCACCGGCGAGGTCGATACCGTTCCGGTGAACAGTGCTATGCTGCATTATATCGGTTTGAATTACAATAACAGCCAGTTCACGAATGCAAAAGTGCGGCAGGCACTTTCTATGGCGATCAGCCGTCAGGGTCTGTGTGCAACCCAGCTGCAGGATTATGCCGATCCGGCGGTGCTGCCGATCAATCCGCAGCCGGCGGACACCGGCGTGTCGTACAGCCTGTCGGCGGATTTGATGACTGCGGCACAGCTGCTGCGCGAGGCGGCACAGGAGGGTGCGGCTTCGGCAGGCGGCAGCGGCGGCAATACCGATTCTTCGGACGGAGATTCGGATTCTACGGACAATTCCGATGATGATTCGGACACTTCTTCGGACTCTTCCGAGGAGGACGGCTACTACGACGAGGACGGCGACTTTATCTATTATACGAGCGGCCGGGCAAGCGATACCGATTACAAGGTGGATTTTCTGACTGTGCGCACGCCGAAAAACCGGACTGATTCGACGGTTTCGGACGGGGAAATTGTGCTTTTGGACAATGAGAATACGGACTCCGGTGATTCGACCGATTCTACGGACGGTTCCGGCTCGACCGATACCGCAGTAACCGATACGATAGTGACGGATGCGGCGACCGTGCAGCTTTCGTTCCGCCTGCTCGTCAACTCGGACAACGCGTTTAAGGTAGCGGCGGCAAAACAGGTCGCGGCTTCGTGGAATTCGCTGAACGGCGTCAATGTCACGGTGGATGAGGAGCCGTATGATACCTATGTTTCCATGCTGCAGAGCGGCTCGTTTGACGCGTACTACGGCGAAACCCAGCTGACGCCGGACTTCGATCTGCGCCCGCTGCTGTCTCCGCAGGGCGGACTGAACTATGGATCGTACTCGAGTGAGGACATGAGCAATGCCATCACGGCGTACCGCAGCGGCGAGAATACGGAGAGTCTGTACACGACATTTCTGAACGAAATGCCGCTCATTCCGCTGGCATTTGAGCGGCAGCAGGTTGTGCTCAGAAGCGGTCTGATCAATCATTTCAATCCGGCACCGTATAACGCATTCGCAGGACAGGAGAACTGGGTCAAGCCGTAACCGCCTGTTTTCGCTGAAAAGGAGAATATCATGCAGGAAAATAGCAGAATACAGGGGCATTTGTTCGGCGCGTTCAGCGTGCTTGTCTGGGGCACGACATTTGTCTCCACCAAGGTGCTGCTGCGCGCGTTCACGCCGCTGGAGATTATGGTAGCGCGGTTCACGCTCGGCTTCCTGGCACTGCTCATCGTGGGCAAGGGCCTCATGCGCCCGCAGAAACGGTGGCATGAGGGATTGTTTGCACTGGCCGGTCTTTCGGGCGTTACGCTGTACTTTTTGATGGAAAATATTGCGCTGACGTACATTTCCGCGTCGCTGGTCGGTGTTATCGTAGCGGCAGCGCCGCTGTTTACCGCGCTGATCGCAGCGGTCGTGCTGCACGAAAAACTCAGCAAATGGTTCTTTTTCGGCTTTGTTTGTGCGATGGCGGGTGTCGCGCTCGTGTCGCTCGCGGGCGTCAGTGAGCTGCATTTCAGCCCGATTGGTGCACTGCTCGGCGTAGGCGCGGCTCTGGTCTGGGGTGTGTACTCGGTGCTCGTGCGCCAGCTTGGTCACATGGGCTACCGTACCATTCCGCTTACCTGCCGCATTTTTGGATACGGTTTGCTGTTTTTGCTCGTTCCTGCGGTGATTGAAGGGTTTCCGTCCGGCTTGAGCGTGTGGACGCAGCCGGTTCATCTGGCAAATCTGCTGTTTCTGGGTCTTTGTGCGTCTGCAACGTGCTTTGTGACGTGGAATCGCGCGGTTTTCCTGCTCGGTCCGGTGAAAACCAGCGTGTACATTTATGCAACGCCGGTTATTACAATAGTAAGCTCAGCGTTGATTCTGCACGAAACCATGACGCCGATCATGTGGCTGGGCACGGTTTTGGCGCTTGGCGGTCTGATTTTGTCCGAACATCGGGAGAAAGAGAAAACGACGGCGTGAGCCGCCGTTTTTGTTTGCAGCAAAATTTTTTGCAAAAAACGAAAAAAGTATTTGACAAATGCTCTTGGATTTGGTATCCTATTAAAGCTGTCTCTCAGAGACAAGCGCAAAACCGAAAAGTTTGATTTAGAACGGCTTGATTCTTCAAAAAAGAATTTGAAAAAAGTTCTTGACAAACGCTTCTGGTTTTGATATACTAAATAAGCTGTTGATGAGCAGTTAAGAACAATGAAAAGTTGTGAAAACTCTTTGAAAACAGCAGATTGTACCTTGTAAATTAAACAACGATGTGCTTAAACTTTTGTTCGATATGAACAAGGTTGTAGTGCGAACCTGAAATTTCGAGAGTTTTTTACTCTTGGTAAATCGCTGGAAGTCACAACTCCAGTTAAACTAAAGTGA